>Ga0247732_10000026_pt1 | contig 108009 bp, 120 predicted proteins | sample UWRJL163409C2_FD_180940 | JGI IMG/M metagenome (GOLD analysis project Ga0247732, IMG submission 180940) | Plant litter microbial communities from Arlington Agricultural Research Station in Wisconsin, United States - UWRJ-L163-409C-2 | ecosystem: Environmental > Terrestrial > Plant litter >... | reverse complement strand
CCCGGAAGCTAAGACTCTCTGCGCCGATGGTACTGCAAGGGGGACCTTGTGGGAGAGTAGGACACCGCCGGACATAATTTGAAGAATAGCCAGCCCCACGGGGCTGGCTATTCTGCTTTAACGGCCCATTTTCAACGCCACCTCGGGTGGCGTTCGTGCGTTAACCGGCCGCCCTCACCGGTAGCATCGCGAGTCATGGCGTCCACAAGCGAACCGATCCACACCGCGCGGCTCCTGCTCGAGAAGCTCTCCTCCGGTCACGCGGAGGAAGCCGCAGCGACCTTCGACGACGTCGAACTACACGAGTTCACCGGCGGGCGTCCGTCCACCTCCGCCGAACTTCGGGAGCGCTACTCCAGGCTCGAGGTCGCTTCGAGCCCCGACGGAACTCAGCGCTGGCTCAACTGGATGATGCGAGACGTCGAATCCGGGCAGCTCGTCGGTACGGTGCAGGCGACTATCGAGGGCACGGCCTATATAGATGCACACGCGACGATCGCCTGGGTAGTAGGGCTGCCATTCCAGCGCCGCGGCTTTGCGATCGAGGGTGCGCGTTCCATGGTGGCGCGGCTCGAAGCAGACGGGGTCGTCGGCCTCAGTGCATACATTCATCCGGATCACGTTGCATCCGCTGCGATTGCGCGCGCACTCGGTCTGACGCCGACCGGGGAGATGGTCGGGGGTGAGATCCGTTGGAGCGGCCAGACCGGGGCCGTCGACCCCGGATGATGGGGTTCATCCGCCAAGCCAGCGCCGTTCACAATCCCATGCTCCAGCAACTGTGAGCAGCAGCAGCATCAGCTGCTGCCGGCTCAGCCGCATCAGCCGGCCTTTCGGAGTGCGTTGAGTCTCGCGATGCGGGATTTGCCCAGGGGTATCCATCTCTGCTCGGGGTCGATCCACGGCGGTGCCAGCAGGTGGGGTTTCCCGCGGATCATCCGCATCTCGAAGTTCGAGTCGGGGAGCATCGCATGGTGGAAGGGACAGAGCAGGACGGCGTTGTCGATATGGGTGGGACCGCCCTCGGAGAAGGGGATGACGTGGTGGCCCTCGCAGGATCCGGCGCGGGCGCCGCAGCCGGGCCAGGCGCAGCCGCCGTCGCGCACCAGCAGGCCGCGGATCTGCTGGGCGGTGAACAGCCGGTTGTGCTTGGTCAAAAAGAGGATCTCGCCGTTGTCGCCCTCGACCACGGTGGCGTAGCCGTTGGCCTCCACGATCCGCCGGATCGCGGTAGCGGAGAGGGGGTCCTCGATGCCCTCCACCACGCCGACGCCCTTGCCGTCCTTCAGCTCCTGCAGGCTGATGACGGCGGTGACCTGCGCGGTCGGCCGCATACTCCCGGGGCTGGTGTCGGTGCTGCGGAGGCCGGCGGTGATCAGTCCGGTGAACACGTCGTGCTGACGCTGCACGAGGGTGCGCGGGTCTTTGGCGATCTCCGCCACCAGAGCGTCCAAGGTGTCGCCGTCGGGATGGACGGGCGGGTCCGGGTCGGTGAGCGGATCGGAGCAGGCGTCCGGCTCTACAACGGCCGGGATGGACTCCAGCCCGTCGAGGCCGTCGAGGACCACCCTGCCGGCACCGGGATCGCCCGGTTCGGGTTCGGAGCTGAAGCCGCCGGCCGGGTCGTACCGCCCGCCGTCGACCGCGGTCAGGAACCGCGGCTTGGTCGCCTTGAACGCCTCCTCGAACGCCGCCTTCAGCAGCGCCGCCGACACCAGCTCCATCTCCCCGGAGAACGGCACCAGCCCGTCCCGCTCCCTCCCGAACCGGAACGCCCGCTTGCGGTGCGCCCGCTCCTCCCTCGGCTCCGCACCATCCGGGTCCAAAAACTCCCGCCAGAGGGTGGCCTGCACCCCGATCTCGTCCGCCGTGTCGGTGTTCGCGGCGCCGACCAGTTCGGATTCCGCGCAGGCGATCTCCTCGTCCGTCGCGGTGCGGGCGGCCTCGTCCATCGCCCTCACGATCCGCGCCGCGGACTCCACTCCGATATCCCCGGACACCAGCGCCTGGTGCACGGCGGGGTGGAACGGCTCCAGCACGGTCCCGTCGATCGTCGGCCGGGAACGCGTCGCAGTGCCGAGCTTCATCCGCCTCGCGGCCTCCGCGTTCGACACCCGGGTCAGGAACGCGACCAGCATCACCGCCTTCCCCTGCCCGAGCTTCACCGCGAGCGAGTCATGGCCGAGACCGGGAGCCGACCGGTCCGCGAGCTCACCGGCCTCGGCCACCCGCAACGAGTCCAGCAGCCGCCCGGACTCCTCCGTCGCCACCGTCAGCGCACACAACTCCTCATCGCTCGCCCCGTGCAGGCGCACGTCGGCGAGGGACTGGAGCTGCTCGCGCAGCCCCCGCATCCGCTCGACGACCATCGATATCTCTGACATGCCGACATCATCGCCCCGACCACCGACATTCGAAGAACCCCAGACCAGAACCGCTATTTTCAGTGGACAACCCCGTGAGAACCCACCCTGTGGAGGAGAAGATATGCAGGTCTCGAACTCGCCAGCGCCCGGTCGAGCGACCTCGGCGATCGTCCCGGTGCCGGAGCGCGAACTGCGGATCCATCCGCACCGGCAGAGGGACGAACATCAGCTGGCTGTCAGACATAACGCCCACGGCGAACAGAGGCACGAATAGCGGGAGACGGTGGCTAGTCTCTCTATATCGGCACCGAAACCTGCCTGGTGCTTAGGGAGTAAACATGTTTGAAAGATTTACCGACCGAGCACGCCGCGTCGTCGTTTTGGCCCAAGAAGAGGCCAAGATGCTCAACCACAACTACATCGGCACCGAGCACATCCTGCTCGGCCTCATCCACGAGGGTGAAGGCGTTGCCGCCAAGGCGTTGGAGTCTCTGAACATCTCGCTCGACGCAGTGCGCGAGCAGGTGCAGGACATCATCGGCCAGGGCCAGCAGCAGCCGACCGGCCACATCCCCTTCACGCCTCGCGCGAAGAAGGTCCTTGAGCTGAGCCTGCGCGAAGCGCTGCAGCTCGGCCACAACTACATCGGCACGGAGCACATCCTGCTCGGTCTCATCCGCGAGGGTGAGGGCGTGGCAGCACAGGTGCTCGTCAAGCTGGGTGCCGACCTGAACCGTGTTCGCCAGCAGGTCATCCAGCTGCTCTCTGGCTACCAGGGCAAGGAGGCTGTCGCCGTGGGCGGCAACGACGCGACTCCCGACAAGGGTTCCCAGGTGCTCGACCAGTTCGGGCGCAACCTCACGCAGGCGGCGCGCGACGGCAAGCTCGACCCCGTCATCGGGCGCGAGAAGGAGATGGAGCGGGTCATGCAGATCCTCTCCCGCCGTTCCAAGAACAACCCCGTCCTCATCGGTGAGCCCGGCGTCGGCAAGACCGCCGTCGTGGAGGGTCTCGCCCAGGCCATCGTCAAGGGCGATGTTCCCGAGACGCTGAAGGACAAGCAGCTCTACTCCCTCGACCTCGGCTCGCTCATCGCCGGAAGCCGCTACCGCGGCGACTTCGAAGAGCGCCTGAAGAAGGTCACCAAGGAGATCCGCACCCGAGGCGACATCATCGTCTTCATCGACGAGATCCACACGCTGGTCGGAGCCGGAGCCGCGGAGGGCGCTATCGACGCCGCCTCCATCCTCAAGCCGCTCCTCGCCCGCGGCGAGCTGCAGACGATCGGTGCGACCACGCTCGACGAGTACCGCAAGCACTTCGAGAAGGACGCGGCACTCGAGCGCCGCTTCCAGCCCGTGCAGGTGCACGAGCCCTCGCTGCCGCACACCATCAACATCCTCAAGGGGCTGCGCGACAAGTACGAGGCCTTCCACAAGGTCTCGATCACCGACGGCGCGATCGTGGCCGCGGCGAACCTCGCCGACCGCTACGTGAGCGACCGCTTCCTGCCCGACAAGGCGATCGACCTGCTCGACGAGGCCGGCGCACGCCTGCGCCTTTCGATCCTGTCCGCTCCCCCGGAGCTGCGCGAGTTCGACGACAAGATCTCCGTCGTGCGCGGCCAGAAGGAAGGCGCGATCGAGGATCAGGACTTCGAGAAGGCAGCATCGCTGCGCGACGAGGAGAAGAAGCTCCTCGGCGAGCGTCTGCGCCTCGAGAAGCAGTGGAAGAGCGGCGACGTCGGAGCCAGCGGAACGGTCGATGAAGGGCTCATCGCCGAGGTTCTCGCCCAGGCGACCGGCATCCCGGTCTTCAAGCTGACCGAGGAGGAGTCGAGCCGACTCATCTTCATGGAGAAGGCGCTGCACATGCGCGTCATCGGCCAGGAAGAGGCCATCTCGGTTCTGTCGAAGACCATCCGCCGCACCCGCGCCGGACTCAAGGACCCGAAGCGCCCGAGCGGTTCGTTCATCTTCGCCGGCCCCACGGGTGTCGGAAAGACCGAGCTCGCCAAGGCCCTCGCGGAATTCCTCTTCGACGACGAGAACGCGCTAATCTCCCTCGACATGAGCGAGTACGGCGAGAAGCACACGGTCTCGCGTCTGTTCGGTGCCCCTCCCGGATTCGTCGGCTTCGAAGAGGGCGGCCAGCTCACCGAGAAGGTGCGCCGCAAGCCCTTCTCCGTGGTGCTGTTCGACGAGATCGAGAAGGCCCACCCCGACATCTTCAACTCGCTCCTCCAGATTCTGGAAGAGGGACGCCTGACGGATGGCCAGGGTCGCGTCGTCGACTTCAAGAACACCGTGATCATCATGACCACGAACCTCGGTACCAAGGACATCACCGGTACCCCGATCGGCTTCACGTCGAGCACCGACACCGCCACCGGCTACGACCGGATGCGCGGCAAGGTCGTCGAGGAGCTGAAGAAGCACTTCAAGCCCGAGTTCCTGAACCGCGTCGACGAGACGATCGTGTTCCCGCAGCTCAGCCCCGAGGAGCTCCTACAGATCGTGGACCTGTTCATGAAGCGCCTCAGCGAACGGATGATGGACCGCGATCTCACGATCGAGCTCACCCTCCCCGCCAAGGAGCGCCTGATCAAGGTCGGATTCGACCCGTCCCTCGGCGCCCGTCCGCTGCGCCGCGCGGTGCAGCACGAGATCGAGGACGCGCTCAGCGAGCGCATCCTGCACGGCGAGCTCAACTCGGGCGACCACGTGCACGTCGACTTCATCGACAACAAGTTCGTCTTCACGACCGGCCGCCAGGCGGGTCTGGACGAGGTCGAGGCAGTCGGCGCCGGCGCGGGCAGCGTCAGCATCGAGAAGACCGACTAGTACTGAGATAAAGCGGATGCGGGCCACCCGTCGAGGAATCGACGGGCTCGGCCCGCATCCGCCGTTAACCGGCCGTTCGAATAGCCCGCGCGTAGACTCGATCCCGTGAGTTTCTCTGTGCGGCCGGCCCGAACATCCGATGTTCCCTTCATCCAGGCGCTGGTGGAGCCGCTCGTGCAGCAGCGCATCCTGCTCGGCAAGGACTTGGTCGTGTTCTACGAGGCGGTGCAGGAGTTCCGCATCGCCGTCGACGAGCACGGCACACCGATCGGCTGCGGTGCCCTCCACGTGATGTGGGAGGACCTAGCCGAGGTGCGGACCCTCGCCATCGATGAGGCCTGGCTCGGGCGCGGAGTCGGCCGGGCCGTTCTCGAGCGCCTCGAGCAGGACGCCCTCGCCCTCGGCGTGCACCGCCTGTTCTGCCTCACCTTCGAGGTGCCCTTCTTCGAGCGCAACGGCTTCCTGCCCACCGGCGAGGGCGTCGTCGACCCGATGGTGTTCGCCGAGCTCGCCCGCTCCTCCGACGAGGGAGTCGCCGAATTCCTCGACCTCTCGCGGGTGAAACCGAACACCCTCGGCAACACCCGCATGCTCAAGATCCTCGCCTAGCGACGACACACGCCGCGCCATACCGGGCGAGCGACACCGCAAGGCTTACCCTGAGGTCATGTCGACGCTCAAGCACCCCGTTGGGCCCCAGCCGAGCAGCACCTACTGGCGCCGCCGCCTCGTTGTGGGCCTCGGACTCATCGCGATCATCATCGTCATCATCCTCATCGTGGTGCAGCCCGGTTCCGGCGGAACGCCCGCTGCCGACAAGGTCCCTGCCGCCTCGGACACCCCGGAGCCCGTCGCAGACGAGGAGGCCCCGCCGGCCGACGGCGCAGCCTGCGCCGAGGGCGCGGTGACGGTCGTGCCGATCACCGACCAGGACAACTACGCCGCCGGCGCGCAGCCGCTGCTCTCCCTGTCGATCACGAACACCGGAACCACCGCGTGCACCTTCTCCGCGGGATCCGACGTGCAGGAGTACATCATCTCCAGCGGCGAGGAGCGCATCTGGTCGTCGAAGGACTGCCAGTCGGCGCCCGTGGCCGACGTGCGCACCCTCGAACCCGCGACCACCCTCACCACGACTCCCTTCGCCTGGGGCCTCACCCGCTCTGAGCCGGAGAACCCCGCGATCTGCGAGCCGGGCCAGCCGACCGTGATCACCGGCGGCGCGACCTACCGCCTCGGCGTCTCGGTGAACGGCGTCGCCTCCGCCGAGGACAAGTCGTTCCTGCTCAACTGACCGACCTCGAGACATACCGAAGCGAGCAATGGCTAAGAAGAGAATCACCACACCCCGCAACGCCGACTTCACCTCGGAGCAGCTCGCGGAGGCCCTGAAGAACCAGGACGCCGCCGCCGTGGCGTTCGCGCTGCGCAACGACAAGGTGATCGTGCCGCTGCTGCCGGTTGAGGGCCCCGCGCAGGTGCGCGTATTCCGCCGCGACGACGCCGACAAGTACATGCTGCTGCTGTTCTCCTCGGCGGCGACCTACGTGCGCATGCTGCCCAACGAGACCGACCACCGGGTGCTCGCCTACGACAAGGCGACCCTGCTCGAGTTCATCGAGACCAACGTGGGTGTGCTCGAGGCCATCTGGTTCGACGTGGCCGGCCCGCACGCGATGCAGGCCGACCCGAACGACGTGCTCGACGCCCTGCGCCTGTAGGCACTGTCAAGGCCCGACGCCGCGATGCGGGCCTGCCTAGGGTGGGAGCACCATGGCATCCATCTCCGTCGTAATCCCCGTGCTCGACGACTCCGCACACCTCGTCGTGTGCCTGCGCGCGCTGGCCGCCCAGACCCGGCAGGCAGACGAGATCATCGTGGTCGACAACGGCTCGGCGGATGACTCGGCAGCGGTCGCCCGGAGCGCAGGCGCCCGCGTGCTGCACGAGCCGGTGCGCGGCATCGCCCCCGCGAACGCCGCCGGCTTCGACGCGGCGCAGGGCGACATCATCGCCCGACTCGACGCGGACTCGATCGCCGCACCCGACTGGCTCGAGCGCATCGAGGCCGCCTTCGACGCGGACCCGGGACTCGCGGCGCTCACCGGGAGCGCCGTGTTCCGCGACGGCAGTCCGGTGGTCAACTGGATCGGGCGCGAGGTGTACCTGCGCTGGTACTTCTGGGCGATGGGCGGACTGCTCGGGCACCCGCCGCTGTTCGGCTCCAATCTGGCGCTGCGCACCGCGGTGTGGCACGAGGTGCGCGACGATGTGCACCGATCCGACCCGCGCATGCACGACGACCTCGATCTCAGCTTCCAGCTGGGCCCGCGCGCCCGAGTGGTTCGCGACGACTCGCTGGGCATGACCGTGTCGAGCCGGCCATTCGCATCCGCTCGATCGTTCGCCCTCAGGTCGTGGCGCGGGGTGGTGACCCTGGCGGTGAACCGGGGCGCCCGACGACGCCACGCGGCGACATCTGCTGCGCGCCTATTGCCCCTGGCGCGGCCGCGTGGTTAGCGTGGGCACCAGCCGATTCGAAGGAGCCGCACGATGAACGCCATCAACCTCACCCCGAGTTCCGACGAGACCCCGGCAGTCGACCGGGCGGAGGCGGCGACCGGGCATCCGCACACCCTCGGCGTGGAGTTCACCGACGACGAGCTGCTGGTCGGGGAGGGCCCCGGCTCACCCGATATGAGCGAGTTCGGCGAGGCGCCCGATGTGGAGACACACACGGTCGAGCCGCACACGGTCGAGCCGCACACGATAGAGCCGCACACGGTCGAGTCGCACGACGACGAGAGCGCGGGAGCGCCCAGCCCCGACCTGTAGCGGATGCGCGCTGCAGCGCGAGCGAACACCCGGGGATAGAGTTGTCAGGCCCTCGTCGGCCGCGTGACTTCCCCGCGGCGGCGTTGGCTCGAAAGGCTCAGCGTGACCACGCCCCCCACCCCAGAAGACAACGACGGATCCCTGTCGCCCCGCGACCGACGTCGGCTCACCCGGATCCCCAGCGACCGCACGATCATCGCGACGCTCGCCGGAACCGGCCTGATCGCCGCGTTTATGCAGACCCTCGTCACGCCGATCATCCCGGAACTCCCGCGGCTGCTGGACAGCGTGCCGACCGACACCTCCTGGGTGCTCACCTCGACACTGCTCGCCGCGGCGATCGCGACCCCGATCACCGGGCGCCTCGGCGACATGTACGGCAAGCGGCGCATCGTGCTGGTGCTGCTGGCCATCATGACCGTCGGATCGATCGTCGCCGCGCTCTCCGAGAGCGTCGTGCCGATGATCGTCGGCCGCTCGCTGCAGGGCATCGGGCTCGGCGTGATCTCGCTCGGCATCAGCATCCTGCGCGACGTCATCCACCCGAAGAACCTCGGCGGTGCGGTGGCGCTGGTGAGCGCGACCCTCGGCATCGGCGGAGCCCTCGGCCTCCCCGTGGCCGCGCTCATCGCCGAGAACTTCTCCTGGCACTACCTCTTCTGGCTCGCGACGCTGCTGAGTCTCGTCGCCCTGGCTGCCGTGGCCCGGATCGTCCCGGTGAGCACGCTGCGCTCCGCGGGGCGCTTCGACTTCGTCGGGGCGCTCGGCCTCGCCGTGGGACTGATCGGCATCCTGCTCGGCGTCTCCAAGGGCAGCGAGTGGGGCTGGGCGAGCCCGGCCATCCTCGGCCTGCTCATCGGCGGCGTCGTTGTGCTGGTGGCCTGGGGCTTCTTCGAGCTGCGCACCCCGCACGCGCTCATCGACCTCCGCGTGGCCGCGAGGCGCCCGGTGCTGCTCACCAACCTCACGTCCATCTCGGTCGGCTTCGCCTTCTTCATCACCTCGGCGGCGCTGCCCGTGCTGCTGCAGGCGCCGACCACCACCGGCGTGGCCTTCGGGCTGCCGTTGCTGGTGGCCAGCCTCTGCCTGATGCCGCTCGGCGTCGTGATGTTCTTCACCTCGTCGCCGGCGGCACGGCTGTCGAACGCGAGGGGCCCGCGGGTCAGCCTGATCCTCGGCACGGGCGTACTCGCGGTGACCTTCGCGGCCGCCATCTTCCTCACCGGCGAGGTGTGGCAGATCGTGGTGATCTCCACCTTCGTCGGCCTCGGAGTCGGTTTCGCCTACGCCGCCATGCCCACGCTCATCATGAACGCCGTGCCCCCGTCGGAGACCGCGGCCGCGAACGGCCTCAACTCGGTGATGCGCACACTGGGATCGACCGTCGCCGCGACGATCGTCGGAGTGATCCTCTCCACCCAGGTGGTCGTGTCCGACGGGATCTCGATCCCCACGACGCAGGCCTTCCAGCTCAGTTTCGGGCTCGGCGCGGCCGTGGCGCTCGCCGGTGTGCTCATCGCGTTCTTCATTCCGAAGCGCAAGGCCACCTACGAGGACACGGCCAGCATCCCGGTTCAGTAGGGGTGGATCAGGCCGGGTCGGTGATCGACGACAGGGTCAGGTCGAACTCGGCGGGGGAGAGCTCGATGCCCGCGTCGTGCAGGCGCTGCTCGAGCAGAACGCGGGCGTCCCCGCCGTTGCCGAGGGAGAGGTCCGCGCGAACCTGACCGATGATTCCGGAGAGACGCTCGGCGTTGGTGGCGTGGTTGCCGTCCTGCATCGGTTCGTTCTGTGTGTCTGACATGCCTGATGTTTACACCCACGGTGCAGAATGAACAAATGCCACGCCACGTTCTCGCGATCCTCAACCAACCCTCAGCCGCAGCGCCGCCGCACGAGCCCGGTGCGGCGCCCTTCGCCTTCGCCGACCCCGCCACTCCGCAACTGAGCGTGCTCGATCTCGGCGCCACCCGCGGCGACGGCATCTTCGAGTCGATCAGCGTCGGCGACGGACGCGCCCAGGCCCTCGAGCACCACCTGCGGCGCTTCGCGGCGTCGGCCGCGCGGCTCGACCTGCCCTCCCCCGACCTCGACCTCTGGCGCGAGGCGATCCTCGCGTCCATCGCCGAGCTCGCTCCCGGCGCCGAGTCCTGGGTGAAGACCGTGCTCACCCGCGGCGTCGAGGGGGACGGGCGCCCGACCGGCTGGGTCTACGCCGCGCACACGGCGGACTACTCAGCGGTACGCACCTCGGGTCTCCGCGTCGTAACCCTCGACAGGGGTTACCGGCACGACGTCGAACGGACCTCGCCGTGGCTGCTCGCCGGTGCCAAGACGCTGAGCTACGCCGTCAACCGGGCCGTGCTGCGCGAGGCCCACAACCGCGACGCCGACGACGTGATCTTCGTCTCCAGCGACGGCTTCGTGCTGGAGGGACCGACGTCGAGCGTCGTCTTCCGGATCGGCGGACGCCTGCTCACCCCGGGGACCGGACTCGGGATCCTCGAGGGCACCACGCAGGCGAACGTGTTCCGCTACGCCGAGTCGCTGGGTATCGAGACCGGCTTCGACCTGGTGACCCCCGACCGGCTGCAGACAGCGGATGCCGTGTGGCTGGTCTCCAGCGTCCGTCTCGCCGCCCCGGTGCGCGCCATCGACGGGCGCCCCTACGCGATCGATGCGGAGTTCACCGCCGGACTCAATGCGCACCTGCTCGCACTGCGGGACTGAGGCGCCCCGCGGCATCCGCTCGACAACGCGGCCGACCCCGTCGATCCCGACAGCATCGAACCCGGGCGACCTATCAAATAGGGGCGGGGCGCGATAGGGGTTGGTCGCATCCGCACTCGGGTGTGGACTTGGCCAATGACCAGCACCGCCGAACTGAACTCCGCCGCGGCCTCGGGCCCCGTGCCCGGGCCGCTCAGCGCCGAGCGCCGCGCGGAGCTGCGCGAGCACCTCGTCGACGACCGCGCATCCACCCGGGCGCTGATCGAGCAGCTCGCCGGCGACCTCGAGAACTTCCAGGGATCTCGGCGCGACTCCGCGGCCGACGACGAGCACGACCCGGAGGGCCCGACGCTGGCTTTCGAGCACTCCCAGTCCGCGGCGATCCTCGGCCAGACCCGCGAGCATCTCGCGCAGATCGACGACGCGATCGTGCGCATCGACGCCGGGGCCTACGGGATCTGCGCCACCTGCGGGAACGAGATCCCGGCGGCCCGGCTCGACGCGCGCCCCTACTCGACGCAGTGCGTCAGCTGCGCCGGCCGAGCGCGCCGCTGATCCCGACCACTTTTCAACACCACCAACAGCGCGATCAACAACGAGGGGGACCTGTGAGCGACACGAGCAACGATCCGTACCAGGACGGCGAAGTGCCGGCGGACGCCGACTTCTCCGACACCGAGACCGACACTTCGACGTCGGACGACGGCACCACCACAACGACGACGACGGAGCACAGCGAGTCGTCGACGACCACATCGACAACGGAATAGGAAGCGGGACACGATGGCAAAGGGATGGTTGATCCTCGGATTCGCGGCGGGCTTCGTCGCGGGCTCGGCTGCGGGACGCAAGCAGTTCGAGAAGATCAAGAGCACAGCAGCGGATGTCTGGGAGCGCCCCGAGGTGCAGCGCGTTGTGAAGAAGGTCGACGAGTTCGTGGAGGACAAGGCCCCCGCGGTGCACGACGTGAGCGCGGCGGTTGGCGATAGCGTGTCGAACCCGTCGTCGCCAGACGAATCCGCAGCAGACGAACCCACCTCAGGCGACAAGCCGGAAACGACAGGATCCAACTCATGACCGACAGCACACACGACGACAACGCCCCCGGCGAGAAGCCGACCGGCGGAACGAACACGCAGAACACCACACCGGTGGAGGAGAACCCGTCCGACACCGTCTCGGGTGGCGCACCGGAGGAGCCCACGGAGGACTCGAAATGAGCGACCCGATCGACCACGCACCCGTGGAGAACAACCCCGACGCCCTGATCGAGGGCAACCGGGTGGGCACGGCGGAGGACATGGAGTCGAGCGAGAGAACCCCCGGCTACGAGGGCGAGGCGCCCAACCCGCCGCTCGCCGACTGGGGCCCGCGCGGCGACGCGCCGGCACCCGAAGAGGAAGAACAGCTCTAGAACTGCGGGGCGTCCACCCGCTCCACCGTGGAGCGGGTGAACGCCTGCCGCAGTGCCTCGCGCAGGTGGATCGCCTCCGCGTCGATGATGGTGGTGAATCCCAGTCGGCGCGCCTCGGCAACGCGCTGTTTCGCGGATGACGCGGGGCGGATCTCTCCGGCGAGACTGATCTCGCCCATCACCGCCTGCGTGATCGGGAAGGCCTTGTCGTTGAAGGCGCTGGCGATCGCCAGCGCGATGGCCAGGTCGGCGCCCGGCTCGGTCACGCGGATGCCGCCGACCGTCGAGACGTAGACGTCGACCTCGGAGAGCTTGAAGCCGGCCCGCCGCTCGAGCACGGCGAGCAGCATGGCCACGCGGGAGCCGTCGACGCCGTTGACCACACGGCGCGGCTGCGGGGCGCCGCTCTTCACGATCAGCGCCTGCACCTCCACGGGCAGCGCGCGCCGGCCCTCCACCGCGATGGTGACGCAGGTGCCGCTCACCGGCTGGCGGGCGCGCGACAGGAACAGCCCGGAGGGGTCGGCGACCTCTGCGATACCCTCGCCGGTCATCTCGAAGCAGCCCACCTCATCCGTCGGTCCGAAGCGGTTCTTGTGGGCACGAACGAAGCGCAGCGCCGTCTGGCGGTCGCCCTCGAACTGCAGCACGACGTCGACGAGGTGCTCGAGCAGGCGCGGGCCGGCGATCGAGCCGTCCTTCGTGACGTGGCCGACGAGCAGCACGGGGAGGTTGCGGTCTTTCGAGACGCGGATGAGGGTGGACGCCACCTCGCGCACCTGCGAGGGTCCGCCGGCGAGGCCCTCCGACAGCGAGGAGGAGACGGTCTGCACCGAGTCGACGATGACGAGCTGCGGGTCGACCTGGTCGATCTGGCCGAGGATGGTGGCGAGGTCGGTCTCTGCGGCGAGGTAGAGCGTGGGCTGCAGGGCGTTGGTGCGCTGGGCGCGCAGTCGCACCTGGCTCACCGACTCCTCGGCGGAGACGTAGAGCACGCGCTGGCCGGTGGCGGCCGCTCGGGAGGCGACCTCGAGCAGCAGGGTGGACTTGCCGACGCCGGGCTCGCCGCTGAGCAGGATGGCGGCTCCCGGCACGATGCCGCCGCCGAGCACGCGGTCGAACTCGGCGATCCCGCTGGGCCAGTGGGCCACCGACTCTGCGCCGATCTCGGTGATCGGGCGGGCGGTGCGCGCGTCGGTGATCTTCACCGGTGTGACGCCGCGCGGCGCCAGGCCAACGGTCTCGGCCTGGTCGACGACGGTGCCCCAGGACTGGCACTCGGCGCAGCGCCCGACCCACTTGATGCTGGACCAGCCGCACTCGGTGCAGCGGAAGTTGGTAGTGACTCGGGCCATCCGCTCAGCCTAGGCGAGGCCACCGTCACGCCGGCCGAACGCCCGGGGTGTGTGCACAGCCGCCGCCTGTGGAGACACGGACGGGCGCCCGGCGCTCCGGGGGAGAGAACGCCGGACGCCCGGGTCTGTGGGGCGGCTACTCGCCGTCGGTGCTGGGCGGGGTGCCTCCGCCCATGCCTCCGCCGAAGCCGGAGGCACCCTCGGTGATCGAGGTGGCCGCGACGTTGCCGTCGGCGTCTGCCTCGCCCATCACGGTGAGGCTGTCGCCCTCGGCGAGGTCGGCGACCGTGGCCTCGTCGGTCGTGGTGACGGTGGTGTCTGCGCTGGCGGTGATGGTCACGGTGGTGCCGTCCTCGAGCTCGAGGGTGACCACGTCGCCGTCCACGGCGGTGACGGTGCCCGAGGTGAGGCCGCCCATCCCGCCGCCGGTGCCGCCGGCCGCGCCGCCGGCCGCGCCGCCCGTCGCGCCGTCCGGGCGCTCGCCGCCGAAGCCCGCGGCCTGGGTGCTGCCGGCGGTGTTCTGCCCGATCAGCACGCCGCCGAACAGTCCGATGCCGAGCGCCGCCACGAGTGCGAGAACCGGGGTGATGAATCGCGTGGCCTTCTTTGCGGGCGTGGGCGTCGCATCCGCTGGATTAGTGGTGAGGGGTGTGTTGGTCATGGGGGTTCCTTCGAGGGTTAGATGGCGCGGAGCGCCTGGATGGGGCGCATGGCCGCGGCGCGGGCAGCGGGGTAGACCCCGAAGAACACGCCGATCGCGACCGAGACGCCGAGGGCGAGGGGGATGGAGTAGTCGAGCACCACGGGCTGGGTGCCGTAGATCTCGTAGTTTGCGCCGATGAGCGCCGCGACCACGCCGAGCACACCGCCGAGGAGGGTGAGGGTGGCGGCCTCGGCGAGGAACTGCCCGAGGATCGCTCCGCGGGTGGCGCCGAGCGCCTTGCGGATTCCGATCTCCTTGGTGCGCTCGGTGACGGAGACGAGCATCACGTTGGTGACGCCGATCCCGCCGACGAGCAGGCTGATCGCGGCGACCACCCCGAGCAGCACGGTGAAGCTGTCGGCGCTCTCCTCCTGGGTCTCGAGCAGCGACGACTGGTTGGTGATCGTGTAGGTCGCGGTGTCGGTGGTCTGCCCGAGCAGCTGGTTGAGCATCACTTCGATCTCGCCCTCGGCCGCGTCGACGGAATCGGAGTCCGTGGCCTCGATCGAGAGGGTCGAGACGGCGCCGAAGCCGGTGAACGACTTCTGCACGCGGGTGATCGGGGCGATCACCACGGAGTTGGCGTCGGTGGTGCCCGTGCTGCTCTGGTTCTCGAGCACGCCGGTGATGGTGAAGGGGGTGCCGTCGATGGTGACGGACTCCCCCAGCGCGCTGCCCGTCGGGAAGAGCGTGCTGGCCAGGGTCTGCCCGATGACGGCGACTTTCTCGCTGGCGGCGACATCCGCTTCGGTGAAAGCCGCGCCGGTTCCGACGCCGCTGGTTCCCACGTCGAAGTAGCCGGCGGTGGTGCCGATGATGCTGACGCTCTCGCTCGAGACGGTGGTGGACGAGACGGTGAGCGTCGTGCTCACCTGGGGGACAACGGATGCCACGTGGCCGAGCCCGGCGGACGCCAGGGCGTCGCTGACGGCATTCGTGATCACCTTCTCGGTGCTCGCGGCGGTCGACTCCTCGGTGGCACCGCCCCCGCCGCCCATTCCGCTGGCGCGCACGGTGATGGTGTTGGCGCCCAGGCTGGAGATGGCGCTCTTCACCTCCTGCGCCGAGCCGTTTCCCACAGCCAGCAGCAGAATGACGGAGGCTACCCCGATCATGACTCCCATGAGGGTGAGAACCGAGCGCAGCTTGTTGGCGGTGACGCCGCGGAAGGCGGAGACGAGGATCTCGAAGAGGCTCACGCGAGCACCGCCGTGTTCTTCGCGCGTGCATCCCCGTTGAGGCGGTCGTCGACCATGAGACCGTCGCTGATGGTGATCACGCGGCGGGCGCGGGCGGCGACGTGGTCCTCGTGCGTGATGATGACGATCGTCTTGCCCTCGGCCGCGAGGTCGTCGAAGAGGTCGAGGATGTCGTCGGTCGACTCGTTGTCGAGGTTTCCGGTCGGTTCGTCGGCGAGCACCAGCGTCGGGTTGGTGACCAGCGCGCGGGCGATGGCGACGCGCTGCTGCTGTCCGCCGGAGAGCTCCTGCGGCTGATGGTCGGCGCGGCCGGCGAGGCCCACGCTCTCCAGCGCGGCGCGGGCGCGCACCCGGCGCTCGCCGCGGCCGACCCTGCCGTAGATGAGCGGGAGCTCCACGTTGGCGAGCGCGGACATGCGGGCGATCAGGTTGAACGACTGGAAGATGAAGCCGATCTCCTGGTTGCGCACGACCGCGAGCTCGTTCTCGGAGAGGGAGGCGACGTCGTGGCCGGCCAGCGAGTAGGCGCCGTGCGAGGCGATGTCGAGGCAGCCGAGCAGGTTCATCAGCGTGGACTTGCCGGAGCCGCTCGGGCCCATGATGGCCACGTAGTCGCCGGCCTCCACCGTCAGGTCGATGCCGCGGAGCGCGTGCACGGAGGCCTCGCCGGTGCCGTAGACCTGCTGCACGGCGTCGAGTTCGAGTACGAGCCGCATCAGTTGCTGCCCGGGAATCCGCCGGTGGGAGGGGTGCCGCCGCCGGCGCCACCACCCGCGCCGCCGAACCCGCCCTGCTGTCCGGTGGTGCCCGCCGAGTCCTCCTCGGTGGTCGCGGCGACCTCGCCGAGCACGACGGTCTGCCCGGCGCTGAGGCCGGAGGCGATCACCGTGCCCGCGTCGCCGACCACGCCGAGCTCCACCGTGGTGGTGGTGACGGTGTCGTCGTCGCCGACCACGTCGACGGTGGAGGTGCCGTCGTCCGCGGTGGTGATCGCGGCGGAGGGCAGGTACAGCGCGTCATCCGCGGAGCTGACGGTGGTGATGGTGACCTCCGCGGTCTGGCCGAGCCGGAGGCCGGCCGGGATGGTGTCGAGCGTGATCGTGGTGGCGTAGGTGACCACGGAGTTGCTGGCCGTGGCGGTCGGCGCGATCGCGGTCACGGTGGCGGTGGTCGTGACATCCGTCAGTGCGGGGAAGGTGACCGCGGCGGTCTGGCCGACGGCGACGAGGGCGATGTCCGCCTCGGCGATCGCGGCGGTCATGGTCGTCGACGACACGTCGGCGATGGTGACGAAACCCGACGACGCGGTGGTCGTCGCGCCCGACTCGCTGCTGCTCGCGCTGGATCCGCTGGTCGCACCGACGGTTCCGCTGACCGCGGTCACCAGTCCGGCGATCGGCGCGGTGAGGGTGGCGTTCGCGCGGTCGGTCTGGGCGTCTGCGAGAACCTCCTTGGCGTCGGCGACCTTGTCCGTCGCATCCGTCACCTGCGACTTCGCGCTGGTGAGCGATTCGGCACCCTTCTCCGCGGTCTGCGCGTCGGAGGATGCCGCGTTCGTGGTCGCCGTGGAGACGGCGGCGTTGGCGGTGGTGAGCTCCGCCCTGGCCCGGGTGAGCGCGGTCGTGGCGTCGGTCACGGCGGCGTCGAGGTCGGTGGTGGCGAGGGTGCCGAGCTGCTGGCCGGCCGCCACGGTGGTTCCGATGCCCACGTCGACGCTGGCGATGGTGCCGGACACGGCGAAGTCGGCGGCCACCTCGCGCACGGCGGCGACCGATCCGCTCGCCGTGATGGTGCTGCTCACGGTCCCCTGCTGCACGGTGGAGGTGAGCCGGGTGGCGTCGGTGCTCGAGCTGTCGGCCTGCGCGGGCAGCAGCACGATGAGGCCGGCGGCGATGGCGCCGGCGATCACAATGCCTAGGGACGTGTTGACGAGCACGGGACGGGAGATCTTCATTCCCGCAGGCTCGCCGAGCGGTCTATGCGGGTTCTAGGGCGAGGCTATGGATCTGCCCTGAGCGGATGCGCGGGCGCCAGCGGCGCGCGGGTGCGTGGCGCGCGGGCCTCGGCCGCGCGCGCCGGTCTCCGTCGCGCGCGGGCCGCGCCGGTCGGCCGGAGTTTCGGGGCGGTTCGCGCGCCCGGCCGGAGCCTCGGCACGGTTTCACCGCTGCTTTCCGGCCGAGCGGTCGCGAGGCATCCGCTCGGGTCGCTGGTGTGGCCGCAAACGCGACCTCGAATCCTGTACTAAGATCGTCCTCGGAACCGTGTCCGAGCGGCCGAAGGTGCAACTCTCGAAAAGTTGTGTGGGTGTTGAGCCCACCGTGGGTTCAAATCCCACCGGTTCCGCCGTTGGGCTCCTCGCGAATCTCGCCAAAGATGTTCGCGAATCTGGAGTCCAAAAAGAGAAAGCCACCGGAAATCCGGTGGCTTTCTCTTTTTATCCCGTCCCTTGCGTTCGAGTTCTGTCGATCTCCGCACTTATGTCGCCTTCAAGGCTGTCCAACCCGTTTTTGGGCGCACGAATAGGGCACTTCCTCTGTTCCTACGAATTTGAAGACCGGCAGTTGCCTATGTCTGAAGCGGTGTCTGCGCCTTCTTCAACACCGCGCGCTTCGCCGCTGCCTTCTTCGCAGCGACCGTCTTCGGCTGGCGGTCGGGTCGTACGTAGTCGCTGAGGCCCAGGGTGTCGCGGCGGCGCTTGCGCTTGATCTTCGGCTTGATTCGAAGGCTGTCGCCGACGAAGCGTGCGATCTTCCGGATGTTAGCGGACACGAGAAGCATAGTGACGATGAACTGCTGGCCGGCGCGCCCGCGGACACGTCGGTCCTCGGGCTTGTCGAGCGTTTCCGGCCCGGCTTTGAGGAACTCGTTATAACTCTCGACCGTGTTCCGGTCGTGCTTGTAAGTCGCCTGCCACTCCTCGGTGCCGTAGGGAATCAGCTGTTCGTGTTCGACGCCGTCGTGTGGGCCGAAGTCGACGGAACTTTGCGTGCAAATCCGGTCGGGGACTGTCGGCGCCTTTGCTTTGGAGATGAACGGCTTGGCCTTTTTCGACGACTTGTTGTGGATGTCGCGGAGGACGCATTCCACGGTGGCGCCGGGACCGACGGCCGGGCACATCATCGGTCGGTGGCCGTCGGCGTCAGGGCGTTCCTTCGCCCTCACCCTGTAGGCCTTGCGATCAGCCATCCTCTTGGTCCACGTTATCTTGTCGATGAGACCGTCGTCGAAGTCGAGACTCGCGTTGAGGAGGCCGGTGGGTGTCGACGGGCAGTAGTGGCCGCCTTCGACTTGGAGGGCGCCGCCGACTTCCCCCTGGACGCCTTTCTGCAACTTCTTGTAGTCGGTGACGATAGGCACGCCCATGGCTTTGAGCGGCACGTTGTAGTTCTCGGCTTTGAGCCCTCCGGAGTACCCGAGATCAGCGCTGAGACGAGAGATTTGGTGGCCACGGTCTTGAATCGACTTGATGGCACGCACCGTGGTGCCTCCGATGTCCTCATTGGGCTTACTGACGCCGACGGAAAGGGCGAGAAGCGGGTGGTCGGCTTTGATCCCGGGCTTGCTCGCGGTCTGGATCACGATGTCGACCATGTACGACCAGTTATATTCCGGGTTGTGCTGAGTGGCGATGCTGCCACCTGGTTTCGTGAACTTCTTCAGGTAGTAGTCCGCCTCCATTTCCAGAACCAGCACATGCTTCTCGGTTCCGTCGGCCTTGAACTTCGGGATCTCCTGCTTGTTGTCGTCGAGCTTGAGCCTGCCGCGCTGGCTCGGGGCCTTGATCGCTGTCTGGTCGACCGAGAGAGATCCACCCCAGGCGCGGCGAACCTCCCGCGGCTGGATGTCGAAGGTCATCTGCAGCATCGCCCCGCTCCACCAGTCGAGCCGTTCCTGCAAGCGGCGCACTTCGTTCTTGTCCCGAGCGTTCAGCAGCTCCATGCGCTCTTGTCTGTTGTGCAGCCGTCTCGGCGCCGGCCACGGGTCCATGGTGTCGAGCACCGCGTGGAAAGCGCGCCAGGCCCGATTGAACCAGCGGACCTCGTCCACCTCGCGCACACCGGTGTTCACCACCTCATGAACGCCAAGCGATCGCTTCGCATCGTCGTCGAGTCGGAAGCGGAACACGTTCGCCATCTCGGTGATGAGCATCGGGGACTCGTCCATGAGCAGGAGCAGGCAGGCGATGAGGATGGCACGGTCGCCGATGATCCGCTTCCGGCCCCCACGGTACTTCGCATCCTCAGCACGCCATTCGGCGAACTTCGGGATGACCCCGGCGAGGTCCAAGCGGTCGGACGCGAGCTGCACCTGGGCGAGAGAGAACTTACTCGTCTTGCCACCGCCGGCCTGGATCTCATCTGCGCTGACGTGGCCGGCGAACTCGCCGTCGGCGTAGGCCTCGAAGTCCTCTCGGTCGTCAACATCGACGTCGACGTCCTCGTCTTCGAAGTCCCCATCGTCACCGGGATTCGCGAAGTAGTCGTCCCTCACCAGCGGTCACCGCTTCCACGGAGAAAGGAGAGCGAGGCATCGACGTCGATGCCATTCGTGTGCTGAAGGAACTGCTCGGCGGCACCGACCGGCCCGAGACCGGCGTAGTGCTGCACGGCTCGGGCGGGAAGAAGGTCGAGCGCGCGCACGATCCACGTCGAGCGCAGCCGGACCACCGTCGGGACCTCGCGTCCTGGGACCCGCGAGTACTGGAGGACGTCTATCGGGTGGCCGCCACGAACAGCGGTTGGCTTCACGATGTACTCGCCGGGTTCGGCGTGCGCGAGAGCAGATCGTGCGTGTCTCTCCCAGAGCGCGTGGACAGGCACAGCGCGTGCGAAGCTGCCGCCGACAGAGATCGCGAGCCCGTCCGGCCCGTCCTGAACGTCCTCAACGCGCGCTTCTGACAGCTCCTTCATCCTCAGGCCCGCGCCTAGGCAGAACCCGATGACGGCACTGGTGTTCCGTCGACGGCCCGGCTGGGCCTGGCCGTCGACCCAGCTCGCAAGCCCAGCAAACTCCGAAGGTAGATAGGGGACTGTTGGGTGCCGGAGAGACTCGACGGGCCGGAAGTCGGCGCGACCCGTTCCGGTGAACGCGGCGCTCATCTTCCTCAGCATCGCCGCGAGGTGCATCTGAAACTTCGCAGTGTTGATACGCCGGCCGAGTTCGAGATACCGGTCGATGGCCGACGGGTGGAAAATCTCCTCGCGGTCGAGGTCCAGAGATGCGGTCTGGGTCGCCCACAGGACAAAGCGTGCGGTGCTCTTCATGTACTCGCGGGCGTACTGCGTCGAATCAGTGACGAACACCTCCGACACACAGGCGCGGGTGAATTCGGCGATGGGTTGCCAATGAGCAGAGACCATGCGAGGCGAGTAGTTCGCAATCGTCATGGCCACCTCCTCAGATAGCTGGCCATTGTAATTACCGACCATCACGGATTTCGAGGGGGTTCCTAACGGGCGTTCGTAGTCTGTGAGCGTTTTACTGACGACGTCGCGTAGCGTCGTGCCCTCCATCGCCGCGTTCACCAAGACCCTCGGTCCCCGCGCAACAGCGCCGCGCAGCCCCGGAGGTCCATCGCGGCGGAGTCGTCCGCGAGCCGGTCGCCGGCGAAGTAGGCGGCGGCTTCGGCGTCGAGCAGCCGTTCGGTGCGCGACCGCCACTGGGCTCGGAGCAAAGCCGATGCCGGCACCTCCTCGCACCCGTCCACGACGCAGCGGGTGGCGTCAACGAACCGGGCGCTCAGTCCCCGGCCCGGCGTGACGATAAATGAACCCGCCGACGTGTCCCGGAATCGTCGCCGAACCCGATCCTCCCACCGCGCGTGCACGGGGACTGTGCGGGGTCGGGCGCCGGGGACGAAGACGAAGGTCCCCGAGTCCGTGAAGGCCAGGCTCCCGGCGCGGGCTGCGAAGAGCTCGCGGCCGCTGAGTCCGGCGCCGAGGCAGAGCGCGAGCATCGCGTCTGCGTCCCGGCGCCGGCCCGGGTCCGCCGCGCCGTCCGCCCAGTCTTCGAGCCCGACGAAGTCAGCTGCCGTGAACGGGCTCGGCTGATCGTGCGCGTGTCCCGGAAACTGCGGGCTGACGACAGCCGGGACCTTGAGCTCGGCGCCCATGGCCTTCCAGACACGGATGACCTCGGCGTCGCGCGGGTACGGGGCGCTCCGGAGGAAAGCGACGATGGTCTTCGGGTGGAAGATCTCCGCGCGGTCGAGCGCGAGCGACGCGGTGCCGGTTGCCCACTTCACGAGACAGGTGGTCCACATCATTTGCGCCTGGAACTCGGGAGAGTCGCTCGGCGCTCCAGTCTCCGCGACGCACTGGCGGATGAACTCCTCGGCTCGCGCCCAGGGTGGCGGGGCCATCAGGTGCATCTGGCGCGCGAATACCTTCCGCGGGTTCTCGGGCTCGCGGCCGTAGAAGTGATGGAAGTCGGAAACGGGTGTGGTGGGATTGGGCTGGTTAGTTTTTTCTCGCATACCCGTTGAGATGCACCATCCAGCTTGACCCAATAGACCAACAACCGGCCCATTGGCCCGGTTACATACCCTTTGGCATCACATAGTCTCAATGTCACCATGACCTCACCACGTTTCATCCCCCGCTCCTACAGCGAACAGCCCAAGCTCTTCGGCGATACGATGCTGATGACGTGGCGGCCGCTGCCCGAGGACGCATCGGAGAGCCTTCTCGACCAGGCAGGCGCGGCCAAGATGCAGCACCTGGCCGCCGTCAAGATCCGGGATGCAGCGATCGCCGAGCATGGATCGGTGAAGGTCTACGCCGAAATGTTTGATATGGAATACGGCCGGCTGACCAAGCTGCTGAGCGGAACGGTGCTGATGCGCTTCGAGGACCTGGCCAGGGCGGAGCGGAACCTGGGGTTGAAACTGTAGGTGTCAGATTCTGGACGGCTGGTAGCCGATCGGAAACCAAATTCGAATGTAACGGCCTGCGGGTGAGGCGGGCCGGCGATAGGACGAGGCCGTTCTAATCCCCGATCACCCCAGCCGATGATGGTTGCCGCGCATAGGCCCGTTGAACACGTCACCAGGACGTGTCGAACGACACGGAGGACACCATGCCCACGACAGCAAGCCTGATCAATCGAATTTACGAACTTGAAGAAAGCGTGGGGCTCGCCTTGCGGGCGCTTGCGGAGGAGCCTGTGAAGACCGCGACGACTATGCGTGCTGCAGAATCCCTCGGTTCTGTCATGGCACCGCATAAGCGGGTCTGAGAATCCACGGGGCCGCGGCAGCCTGGAATTAGTGGCTAAATCGCACTGCTCGCTCGCTACTTGATCTGTCGTATTTCAGATCGGACAGATGCGAGGAACAGCGCCATTTGTTCGAGGCTGCCGGCCTCCGAGATCCGTCGTACCGCGTATCCCAAACTCTCGTCGTTGAATTTCTGACGCCCCAACCAGGCCAAGATCTGGTCAACGTCGATTGGTCCCGACCCGCGCACGGACGTGGCCGACGGTTCAGGTTGCGTACGAGGATTAGTGACTAATTCAGCGGTAGAAGCCGCGTCGGTTGCTTCGAACAGCGTTGGCTGTCGATTCGGCCGCGATCCGCGGGGTGTTCTCTGCTGGGACCTTTCGGGCTGCGCTTCAGTACGAGAAACGCCTGTTTTCATTGCCCGCGCTACAGGCCAGTTCGCGTTGGACAAGGGCTTCAGCGACTGGCGGTGCTTCACGATGATCGAGGGTCCGAAGGATGTCTGCGCCCAACTCCAGACGCCTTCCTTCTCGCCGTATGGAGCGGAGGTGAATTCCAACCAACCCATGCCGCCGAGCGCCGGACGCCCATCAGCTATTCCGACTGCGTCAAGCTGAGACTGTGGGGGAGACCACCGCAAGGTGTCCACGTAAGAGAACATTGGCGCGCTCATGTGCTGGGCAATGCGGTAGAGCCGATCGGCTTCAGCTCGAAGGTAGTCGAGATCCTGGACGTCTTTGGGGAGTGAAAACGAATCCGAGGCGCCAACGATAGACGCGGCCATGGTGGCAATCGTGTCGGTATCGGTTCCAACGGCTCTTGCCGCGACGATGGAAGATTTCGCAGGATGATCGGGCAACGCCGCAGCGAGGGCCAATGCGGCTACGACCGTGGCTGTGCCGCTTCCTCGCGTCTTCGGGTCATGAAGTCTCAACCGGTCTGCGAGCTGGCGGTAGGCGGCAGAGACACGGTCCAGATCGTCTGCCTCGTTGGCTGCGTTCATCGCTTCGACCGCAGTCTCGCTATCGCGCAACATCGCCTCGCATTCGTCGACAGCTTTCTGCCATTCGAGTTCGAGAGAGAGCCCGGTTTGGCGCTCCCACTGAGGAGCCCAGAACGAGGAAAGCTGCTCGTCACGGAAGAACGAACGATGCGCCACGCGCGTACGACCGATCAGGTCCGACCAATCGTTGACGCCGGGAACCCGACCGCGGTGTAGCGCCTGTGCCAAGGCGACCGATTGCAGGACAGCGCCGACGAGAGCCCTGGGATGGCCGTGGGTCACGACTGAGTTGCGAACGACGTCGACGAGGAAATCGTCTTCCATGAGATTCGCAGCAGCCCAGACATGCGGTTGGACGCGCATCGCGGCTCCGTTGCCGCCGGCTTCGGTCCAGCCCGGGTAAAAGTTGGTGGACCACGACGCGTTCACCTTCGTCATCGCCGTCGCGGCGGCACGGGACGCTCTGCCACCGCCGAGCGCATACGCCGGCCACACAGTGAGTTCTATCCGTGCGAATGCCTCGACATCGAATCCGTGCCCGGAAATCGCGCGCGACGTCGCCAGACGAAGTTGCGTATCGTCCGAATAGCATCCGGCCGGCATCTCGGCCGCGACCCCAAACTTGCCTCCGACACGACGCGTCCACGCGATTGGGGCTGATAGCTGGTCACCGCCGGTGCGTCGCCGAAGGCCGTTCTCGTCCGTCAGCTCCGAGATGAACCCCAGGGCGTCGGCCCAAGCGGCCCAGACCATAGATGACTCAGTCCGTCCGAAGCGGACATCTCCGCTCGCGCCATGGACGGCCTGCGCTGTCGTCTGGCTCATGTCAGGTTCCTCGGCTGTAGTTGGTCGTTTCAGTGCGGGAGGCATTTGGGGTGCGCTGATCAACATAGTTGATCACTGGAACACCTCTGGCTTGCAGAGTACCGTCACCGCCGACAGGTCGACTTTCGCCGAGTTGGCGAGCGTTGCGATCCACCCGGTCACCTTGTCGATGTTCTCCTCCTCCGAAACGTAGATCGCCCGAAGGTATTCGAGAGAGACGGACTGGGGGTAGAGCACTTCGGCCTGCACCTCGGTAGGGCGGTTGTCCGGCCACCCCGCCGAGCGTCTCGCGACGGAGCCATGAATGCCCCAAGGGACAGTCGGGGCGAATAGTGCCTGAAATCCTGTCAGCCCAGGAGCTCGCTTTGTATTCGCGTACGCATTGTTCGTTGTTGTGAACTGAACGTCGGGATGGCCGAGTATCTCGATGTCGAAGGCAAGGACAGCCCACCAGACGTCGTCTTCTGTATGCCATCCCTGCGATGAGCCGAGCATTCGATCGTTCACGGCCGTGATCGACAAATTGACGTAGTCGGTCCAGTCAGCATCGCGGCTTCGATCGGGCGAGTTGAGAACTTTGATGTGTTCGAGATACTTCGCTTCGTTCAAGTGGTCACGGCTGTGAACGGCATCGTCGGCGAGAATGCCGAGTAGTCCGCGACTGGTGGTAAAATGAAGGATCTCGGTAATTCCGCGCCCGTGAGCGTCGCTGACGATCGATGCGTTCACTAGAGGACGACCTTCGTGAAGGTGGCAGGATCGAGGTAGTCAACCAAGGTCGATGCATCCTCGGGCTTGTAGCCGAGAGTGACGGTTTTCCTGGCGCGGCCAATGCCCATCGCTACCAGTCTCCTGAGCGATTCGAGCTGGCTGTCGTTCGCCTCGTCCCCGTGAGGCGTTACTTCGTCGGTAAGGCCCAGGATGATGACGTGATCGAATTCAAGCCCCTTCGCCGAATGGAAAGTGGAGATGGCGACCGTTTCGTCGCCACCCGGCCATTCTGACTGCGCTTGGAGCGATACCCATGGCACTGAATTCTTGTCGAGCTGTTTTTTGATCTCACGGAACCATCCCTTGCCCCAAGGCTGGAGGAAGACGACGGACTCGTCTGTGAGATTGGCCTTATCCACGATATTGGCAATCGCGTAACGAACCTGATCGCCATGCTTGCCTTCGAGGACGACCGGTTTTGGCCCGGAGGCCGTCGTCGCACTGAGATTGGGGAGGGCGCCGTTGGTGCCAATGGTGAGGCCAGTGATGATGGGAAGCGCGAATGCCGCGATTTCGCGAGTGTTTCGGTGGTTGCTTGCCAGAGTATAGGTGTCGACGAGGGTGACGCCAGCTTCCTTCCAAGTGAACCAGCGAGGGTAGATCTGTTGGGCAGAGTCCATGACGAAGGTCACGGAGTAGTCCTCCCCAATCTGATTCATGACCGTGCGCATCTGATTCGCGGAGAAGTCCTGGGTTTCATCGACGACGATTACGTCCCAGGGTTTGCCTTGGACTTTCCCTGCGGCCAGTGCGAGATCGTTCCAGTCAGCGATCTTCATGGTGGACTTGAGCGCGATGTAGGGATAGACGACATCGTCGAGTAGCCGTCGTCGGGTGGCGGTCTCCATGCGCGGTGACAAACCACGCCCCTCTCGTCGAACGGTCTCGTAATCCTCCAGTGATGCCGGTTCGAAGCGACTCATCAGGTATTCGACTTCGCCCATCAGGAACTCGACGTCGTCTCCGAAAGAGTTGCACAGACCGCGGAGGATGGCTTTTGCCGCGACATCATCGACGTTCAGCTTGTGATCGATGAGTTCCCACGCGAACTTGGCGAATGTCGACACCTCAAGGTGGAGCGAGTCACCAGTAGCGACCTGCTGCGCTGCAAGAGCCTCGATATACCCTTCAAGCGTCTGGTTGAAGGTGAGCACGAGTACACGAACAGCTTCGGTATCGCCGTTGCGGAGTTTTCGCTTCTGCCAGTAGTCGCACAAGTGCTTGAGGCGCATCAGCGCCGTCGTGGTCTTTCCGCTCCCGGCGGCGCCCTTGATCAGCACAACTCCAGGTCGAGTGTCATGAAGTATCGGCAGCTGCTCGGCAGTCGGCTTTACCTCTGGAAGTATTCTCATTGTTCCCCTGTGAACGACACTGCGAACTCTTTGCTCAATGCTCATTATATCTGCACCGATACGATCACGTCTGTAACGCAAACGGGGGCCTTCACATTGCTCTCCTGGCGCGTCTGACCGCATGGAGCCGAGCTGTAATCGATCGAGAGTCTGCGTACAGCGTTGCGAAGGCCCGCTGCCCACAGCAGCAATAGCGACCAGCGTCCCGTGATCCGGACTTGGCGCGATCGGCGCTACGCCAGCACCCGACGCGGTCGCAGTCATCAACCGTCGTGTGCTCGTCGGCGGACTCGGAATGAACGCGGCAGATGTCCAATCGCTCCGCCTCGCCCACGCCGAGATGTCGACAAGGCGCCGCGGACGCGGGAAACCCACACGGAGGGACTCTGTCCGGAAGGAGCGCATTGCCGTTCCAAGGCGTCGGCGTTTCCCGCGCTGACCCGCGCGCCGGCGCCTGCGAGACGAGCCAACCGCGGAAGGTCGTACGAAGCCCAGCCGCGGTCGCCTCGTCCACGTGTCGACGCCAAAACCCGGTGGTGCACATGCGGTTCACATAGTCGCGGCTTTCAATAGATAGCCCCGTATTCTTCGAAGCCCAGCACTCGGCAATGTGGTTGCGGGGCTCCGCGTCCACAACCGCGAGCACCAGTTCGTCGCCAGCTCCGGTGTTCTTGACCAAGCGTTCACGAGCCGTGTTGTCGCGGACCTTGAAACGTCGAAGTATGTCTTCTGACGTAGATGGGTTCACGCGGCTAGTACGACCCTTTAGGGACTTGTACTGAGGCATCGACGCGCTGAAAGCGCCAATATCGGAGTGGGCGAGTGAAACCGTCAAGGTCGATCTCAGCGTGAAAGGAGGAAAGTTATCGGGGGTCGTGGAAAATAGTGCGACCGAGCGCAGGCGCTGATCGCCGCGCCTCCTGCGGCCCGCTACCTAGTGATGCTGGCGTTGAAGGAGCTGTCGTCTCCGCTGTCGAGGTGGACGGGTGAAAACCGAGACGACGGGTACGCCGGCCGGCGCCCGTCAGGCTCCCACTCCGCGACAGGCGTGACCACGAACTGGAGCGGCTGCGGGTTGTCGAACACCGCACGCAGCTGCTTCGACGTTAGCTCTACTCGGATCGCGTTCTTCAACGGCTGCAGCGCAGCCGTGAGCTGCTCGATCAGCCGGTGGAGCATGCTGGTGAACTCGGATACGAACGACGCGGGCATAGGCGCTTCCACAGTGATGCCACTGACCTGCTTGATTGTGATGCTGCCGTCTACTTCCCGTTGCAGGTCGAGGACAGGAGTGGTGACAGCCATGCTGTTCTCGGAGTGGGCACCGTGCTTATTCCGTACCACTTTGAGTCGAGCAGTCGTCGCCGCATCTCCTGGGGACAGAACAATAAACTTTGCGAGGTCGGGACGGGCGTGGGAGCCGTAGGTACGACCGTGGGCGACCACGGCGTAGAGCCTGAGTTTCCCGACGACATTGGTGTCGGTTGACGCCTGCGCTGATTCCAAGGCGCCGAGCGCCTGGCGGAGGTCGTGCATGTGGCTCGCGGCGTTGATGAACGTGCGGACAGCAGGTGTGTCAGGGGCCATCGTCTGCACCTGTCCGAGCGCTGCATGCATTGCCTCGTATGCGGCAGCCCGAGCGTAATCCTCGGTGGCCGCAAGCTTGGCGATACGCTGAACGTCGCTTCCGTCGAACGGCCGGAACGTGAGGGTCGCAAGGTATGCCCCGCGGTCTGCGAGCTCAGCGGGTGCGAGTTCAACCAGGGGCTCCGTGTTCTCGCCGGGGGCCAGGTCTGCTTCAGTCACGGTGCCACCATATCGAGCACACGGTCTCCCGTTTGCTAAGCGCGCGCGGCCGATCTCGGGTCGATCGACTACTCGCTGGGGTGAAGAGACTTCGCCTTCTCCCAGAGCGCGGCCGTCTCCTCGGCGACGTTCGCCCGATGTTGTGCGGGTGTGACGCCAAAGCTCTCCAGGCCGGTTTGTAAAAATAGGGAAAGCTCCCGGTCGGCCGCGATGAAAAGAGATTGGGCCGCAAGCGTCTCCGCCAACATCAATTCGCAGCCCTGCGGGGATACGAAATCCAGAACGTGGTCGACGAAGAAGTTGTGAGCGAATCGGTTGCGCTCGGCGAGGGCCTCTTCCAGCTGCTGTACAAGAACTGGGGAATCTATGAGCGGGCGTAAGCGCTTCAGAATCAATCCCATGGTGTGACCGGTGTTGTCGGCGAGGTTCCTGTCGAACAGGCTTTGTGTGCCTTTGCCTGACTGCGCGGTTTGCAAGAACGTGAGTGCCGAGACCTGACTCATTTCGAGGTTCGCCGCGAGATACATGGATTTGCCGAACTGCGCGAACAGCTCACGAACCTGATGGTCGCCATCGCTTATGTGCTGCTCGCGCGACACTGATTCCGTCATGTACCCGAGCGTATGTCCTTCGGGTGTCCCACCTTTCTGAACCGTTCACTCCACCTTCACGAGCAACCGCACTTTGGGTGTGATCCACAGCGGAATCGACAGGGGCGATCCGGAATTGGTTTCGATCCGATGACTTTCCCCTTCAAAGCGCAGGTTAACCTCATCTGTTCCTAACCTCGCAGCAGCTCACGCGCATCCCCATCATCCACGTCCCGCGCAAACGGCAGGAACCGCCCCAGCGCCTCCGGCTCCTTCAGCCCCGCGGCCCTGAGCAGCGGCACCAGTGGCGTCCCATCTCCAGGTGCGTCACGATCCACGTCGCTTGCATCCGCCGAGCCTGCGGGCCGAAACCGCCAGATGTGTCGGCGCGGGCCCATATCGTCAGAGTGCCGGCACTTCCGCTGGAATGACTCGAAAGCTACCTGTGGAGCTAAACGAGCTATGCGAGACGATCATCAACTCGTACGACTAACGCTGGCAGCAGCTGATGGACGGCCCTTGATGTCACGACCGCCTCGTCATCGGCGGCTGCGTTCACCGGCACCAGCCACAGCCACTTCAACCGCGCGGTTTTGCTAAGCGACGTGGACGGCTCACTGGTGTCGCACCTTCAGGTTCTGAGTTTGTCGCCAAGATATTACGCCGGATTTTGGACCTTTAGAAAGCTTTATAGAAAATCAATAAAGTCATCTAAAGCGGATAAACTGGAAAAATGGACAATGTCAAGAATCCGTATACGCCCAACGCTGGAGCGTCGCCCGAAATTCTCATCGGCAGAGAAAGCCAGATCGAGAACTTCCAGACACTGCTGAAGAGGGTCGCACGCGGACGCTCGGAACAGTCAATGATCATCACAGGCCTTCGAGGAGTCGGAAAAACCGTTCTACTAAACCGGTTCCGTGAAATAGCCGACGAAGAGAATTGGGAGGTTGTGGAACTTGAGGCGAGTAAACACGATGACAGCGCATTCCGTCGCACCATGTTCTCTCAACTCAAGGCTGCGCTTCTCCGTCTATCACCGCGTGCGAAGTGGTCCGCGCGCGCACAACGTGCGGCCGAGGTGCTGAGCGCGTTCGGTGTATCTGTCGATAATCAGGGCACCTGGTCGATGTCATGGGATGTGCCGGCGGCCGAGGGTCTTGCTGACCACGGCGACTTGGGAATGGATTTGACCGACGTATTCGTCGCAATCGGCGAAGCGGCGCAGGAACAAAGCAAAGGTCTCGTCCTACTTATTGACGAGGTGCAGTTCCTGCGGGCGACGCAGCTTGAGGCCCTCATTCAAGCGATTCATAAGTCAGTTCAACGGAAGTTGCCGATCACTTTCGTGGGCGCCGGACTCCCGCAGATCGCTGAGCTCGCCGGGGATGCAAAATCCTACGCAGAGCGATTGTTCAAGTTCCCGCGGATCGATTCACTTACTGGCGATGATGCCCGCAAGGCGCTGACTGAGCCGGCTGCTACTGAAGGCGCAATTTTTGAACCAGACGCAGTAGACCTGGCAATCGAGATAACCCGTGGATACCCCTACTTCATTCAGGAACTGGGCTACCAAGTTTGGAATGTGGCGACTGCGCACCGTGTCTACCGGGACGACGTTGTCCTTGCCCGGGATGCCTATGACGCAAAGTTAGATACTTCCTTTTTCCGCGTCCGACTAGACAGATCGACACCTCTGCAAACCGCTTACATGCGAGCGATGGCGCAGCTCGGTCCCCACGCCCAAAAGGCGTCAGATGTCGCGCGCGTAATGGGACGCGACTCAACACAAGTCGGCCCCACGCGGGCGGAGCTGATCGAAATGGGGCTGTTGTACACGCCAGAACACGGATACGCAGCATTCACAGTCCCCGACTTTGACAAGTTCATGCTCAGGGCGGTGCCGGTTCTTGAAGTTCCTCCGCTGCAAAAACGGAAGAGAAGGTCCTAGTGCCGTTGCGCGAGGCCCCTTCGACGCTCCCCGCTTCAGCCGGATGTGTTCATCCGGGATAGGAACGCTGCATCGAAGACAACGACCAATTGACCTAATGCCCCAGGAGGTCGGATCAAACTCTCGCTGGAACGGCGCTCTCGTGAGTGAGTCCGAGAAAGCTCGAATGAATCGTCATGATTGCGACCAGGTGCCCTCAGAACTTTGCACTGGAATGGTGTTGCATAGTTTTCGATTTGATTCTGAGGAAGATCAACCGGCTGACCTCTCGATCACTGCCCGCGAAGCAGCTCCCGCTTATCATCCTCACCCACCCCGCGCACAAACGGCATGAACCGCCCCAGCGCCTCCGGCTCCTTCAGACCCGCCGCCCTGAGCAGCGGCACCAACGGTGTCCCCATCTCCAGATGCGTAACGATCCACGTCGCGTGCATCCGCCTCGCCTGCGGACCGACGCCGCCGTAGGTCCGAGCCACGAAGTCGGAGACGAGATTGCGGTTCCCGCCCTCCTGGCCCTCTCGGAACGCCCATTCGTCCGGTGATCTCCCGGCAATCCTCGCGACAAGCGCGTCCTCCCACTCACGAAGCACCGGCACACGCCGAGCCCGATCACCGTGTGAGACAACCACCACCCCCTCGTCGTCGACCTCAATGTCTCCGATTCGAAGCGCCGCGATCTCGCGGCTGCTGAGCCCGGCACCAAGGCCGAGAGACAGCAGCGCCATGGCACTGCCGTGCCGGTCTCCCGACGGCTGGCCCGCGGCCCAGCTGAGCAGCGCCGCGATCTCCTGCTCGTCATAGGGGATCGATGCGTCAGAGTTGCCCATGGGCCGGGCACGGTCCGGGTCACGATCGGGGCCAAGCAACACGTCGGCCATCCGGCGCAAGCGCGATCGCATGGTGTTGCGGCCGGCCAGCGTGTACTGGGGGAGTCCCACGGCGGTGAAGCGGTCGATGACATTGGGGGAGAAGATCTCCTCGACCTCTAGTGGAAGTGACGCCGTCTGCCAGGCCCAGAGGGCGAGACGCGCGGTGACCGCGTAGAGCTGCTTCTCGGTGTAGCTGACGCGAGGTGTTGCTGCTTGGACGGCGCTGGTGACGAAAGGCTCGATGGCGGCCCAGTATTCCGCAGGCATCGCCGGCGTGTACTTAGGCGCGGTGGCCGCACCGGGGGAAGGGTCAGTGCAGTCCTCATCCAACATTCTCCAAGTAATTCAGAACAATTTGGTCATTGCAATGACCATTTGTGCTAGGTTGTGCTGTGTACAGCTATGGCTGCGACCGGCCGGTTTACGCTGTGTTCATGGGTGGCATGAAGGAGCGGGAGCGACCCTTCGAACTCGCGCCCGGACCCTGGCCAGAGACGGCGTCACCGGATCCCGTCGCGGAGCTCGCCCGTCAGTTCTCCCTCAACCTCGCCGCGGCCATCGGCGACAGCAGCCTTCGCGCGGTCGGAAGAACGACCGGCGTCGGGCACAACACGCTGGCTAGCATCCTCGCCGGGCGGATCTGGCCTGACTTCATGACGATCGCGAAGCTGGAGCTGGGACTCGAAGCCGCACTCTGGCCTGAAATTAGGCGACTCAAGAATAATGCCGTATCGCACTAGCCCGACGTGTCATCGGACTTCGAACATCCAACGAAGATAGTGGAGTGAGATTTCCTTGGCGTAAACGAGATAACAGGCGAAATAGCTCCGCGGAAGGCGCTTCCGAAGGGCCGGTCGCTTCCAGAATTACAACCGACGCTCCGATGGAGGGCTCGGACCCAGAACGTCGCAGCTTCCCCGTCGATGTCGCTCTTGTCATAGCCCTCGCGCCTCTAGTTGCTGCAGCGCTTCGAATCTGGATGTACGCCGGAGGCGACAACGCTCTGTTCCTAGTCCTACTGCAAACGCTCGATGTAGGAGCCGTACTAATCGGGACTGCTGTGCTGCTGATACCAACATTGATGATCATCCTCGTATTCGTACTTGCCACAGACGGCAAAGCCCGATCTGTGATTTCAGCTTGGCTTCGTCGCCATCTCGGAGTCCTGCAGATCGTTGTCCCGGTAGTGCTCGTGGTTATTGGTTACACGGTGGATTGGCAGAGCCTGCTCGGTTTCGTCGCGATGGTGGGGCTGGCCATTGCCTACTACTTCACAGTCAGGTGGATTGAGCGGAGGCGGAGGAACGTCGACGTCGCACGGCGCAGACCGGGACCGGACTCTATCGCGGCGATCATCTCGGTGGTTGCGGTCTTCCTTGTATTACCGGGACACATGTGGGTCTCGTTGGAACGCATCTCGATACAAGGTCGCTCGGCGGAGGTCGGGTACGTCCTGGAATCGTCGGGGGAGTGGACTACCGTCCTCACGAGGGATCGCACCATAGACATCCTCGCTACACCCGATATTCGGAGTCGGGATATCTGCCGAGTTCCCAAGGGAACCACCATTGCGATGCTGCTCCAGCAAGCCGTTCCCACGGGTGCCGATTGCAGCGAGTAGGGCCGCCTGAACCGAACTTTGTAGGAGCGAGAGTCTTACAGTTGCAGATCAATACCGACTCGCGCGAAGTCGTTTCCTCTCCAATTTTTCGCTGCCCACGAGTACCGGCCATCGTCAGTCACGAGAAGCGTGTTTCACACAAACTTGGCTGGTATCCGACGCCTTTTGGGGGGCTAAATCGTCAACAATAGTAGCTTCATCAGTTGACCGGGAATGTCGCAAGGGCGTGGGCCTTGACGGCAAGATAATGCTCCGAACCCGTGATTAGAGCTGCCGCGCACGGGATCTTCGAGGTGTAATCGCAATCGCAGCCATAGGCTGTTGAAGACTGAGACGAGCTCCAAATGGACCTACACCTGCTAAATCCCGCTGGACGACTTTTCCTATTCTTGGATCACTCGTGGAACGCTAACGAAGCGGAGCCGATTCGTGGAGTCTGGAGTCGATACTTACAGGCGAGCGAACCGCACGACTTGTATCGAGGAATGACCAGAATTCTAGAGCTGCCGATGCAGGTTGTCGAAGCTGTCGAACTTCTCCAAGACCCCGTCATTCCTCAGGACGAGTTGCTGGAACCCCTACCCATGGCACGTGCCGCGTTGGAGTTCATTGGCGGTCTTGACCAGCCGATCGCGAGATTGAAACAGCAATACGACAGCGGGACTATCGCAGGTTTGAAAAGCTGCAGCCGCGTACTCGGTCGAGCGCAAGTGCGTATTGAAGTTCGAGAAGATTCTCTCCATCAGATTCGAAACGCAGCATCAGAGCTCCTGACTCTGATCAACGACGATCCGGATCTCGATTTCGCTCTCCGGCGAACGATGCAAGATCACTGTCTCGCGCTCCTCCGCTCTTTAGACCTCTTCAACGCAACCGGCTTAGAAGGCGTAATCGGCGAAGCTGACCGGCTGAGAGGACACATGTCCCGTGCCGCCGGAGATTTCGGTCCGCTCAGACAGAAGCCGGACCTCTGGCAAGGGTTCCAGAAGCTATGCATTGCGCTTGCCGTAGTTGCGGGGGCCGTCCACGCCCCGGTTTCAATCGCGGCTGACGTTGGCGCCTTGCTCGAACTGGTTCAAAGTGAGGATGACCAAATCTTCGTTTCGCCAAGTGATACCAGTGAAGCAAATACGACGGAACGAAATTCCGATGAGCCCACCTCCGAGGTTCCGTAAGCGCGGAAAGCTCTGACGCCTGGACTCGTCAACGGGAATCCAGCACACCACCATGGAAGTGCCCGGTCGTGTGCTTGACGCCTACAACGACTGACACCCGATCCTCAGCGGACGCGCCATCGACTGTGACCGAGAGTTGGAGCTCGGTGACCGGCGCTCCAGAAAGCGGATCTCGCGGAAAGGGCGCATCCAGGCGAAGTCGATGGGAGGTTGACATCGCATTCCTTCGGGTACGGCGCGATAGTGTCACAGGGCCGCGGGCGCGGTCGGGGACTTCGCTTTGTCGCCAAGCTGATGCCGAGCCACGCGAAGCTCCCGATACTCTTATGCCGATCTTCAAACCTCATTTACCCAGGCCTCACCCCATCAACCGCGGACGCCCACACCCACGCCTTATCCACTCGTTCACCGACCTTCCACCTCACGGCAACGGCACGGCTCGTCCACGCAACGGCTTCCGCATCGACTTCGACAGGCCCGTCCGGGTACCTGACCCAGACGCGGACAGGCCACGGAGTCGGCGCCCGGGTCAGCGGGGTCGTGGCGAGCGCCAACTCCTCGGTACCGAGCGACAGCGGCGGCCCCGACGCCATGATCCTTCGAAGGATTCCCTCGTCCATCCGCCGGTCGTAATGCGCGGCATATCTCTTACTGGTCCCCATTGGTGCTCCTCGACGTGACGAAGCATCCGGCCATGCAGATGCAAGGCTAGAGCAGGCGTACGACCTCGCGCATGGGAGCCTCGTGATTTCGAGATCTTCGCCCCCGCGCCTGCTGTTGCCCCGCAAGGTCCGGCTGGGTTCGCCGCCAACTACACGAAATCATCGGCCGAGCTTTCGGTCTTCCATGGCCCTGCACCGATCCGCTACCGTCGGCGACATGAAGCTCCCCGGTCGCGCCCGACAGGCTTTTGCCGAGTGGTCGATGAGCCACACGGGGTTCCTCGTCGATAGCGTGATCGCGAGCTGGAGTTCGCCGAAGGGACGCCCCGACGAAGTCCTCGTCGTCGTAGGGCTCGAAGGTCATCAGGTCCACCCGTCCGAGCTCATGGAACTGCAACGCCGAATCTCCTGCATCACGGGTGCCGCGGGGATCGAGACCGCCGGCATCACCGTGCGGACGCTCGACAGCGGCATCGTGATCACCGACGACGACTAGCTGAGGTCGTCATGCCTTGCAGACGATGATCGGCACCCGGCACGAAGGGCAGTACCAATAGGGGCGTTGTTCCGAGCCCGCCGGCCAGACCGGTACCAGGCAACGCGGGCAGTTCGGCGTGCCGATACTGAGCTCGAACGGGTCCATGACAGGAGGCTAGAGCTTTGGCGATTCGTTCGCCGAAGTTATCCACAGGATGCGGTGCCATCCTGCAGCGGTTGAGACACGGTGCTCGATGAACGGTCGCCGCGATTGTTATTGGGATTCGACGAACCACAAACCGCCGTCTGGCGTGTTCCTGGTGGTGACCACGCCCGGGTAATCGACCGTTGGTTCGGTGACCGTGCCTGCAACTGAATGTTCCAGCACGTTCACGGCTCGTACGACAGCTCCGTCGAGTTCGAATATCAGCAGCGAATTCTGCTGCACGAACTGATCGCCGATTTCATAACCGGTCACGTCGTACACCGTTTCTGCCGATGTGTTCACGTCGAAGACCGAGACCTCGTCCCACTCCCAGTCCGTGGCATCGGCGAGCTCATAGGTTTCCTCACTGCCCTCTGAAGCGTCGGATAGGAAATCTATGACGGTCCAGTTGACTTCGGCTCGCGGCTGCTGTGGACCGCAGGCGGTCAGAGTGCCGATGATGACGAGGATGAGGCCGGCAATGCCCGCGATGCCGCCACTACGATGACGAGTCGACAATGTCGTTCCAATCTGGGTTGCCAGGCAATGGCGTTCCTTCCTCCGACATACCGGTGCCACCTTCGGGCACTGTGTCCGACCACGCCAAACCATGATCCGGTCCGATCACGACCAGATCGCCGTCGCGAACCGCTTTTTCGATCAGGTCCGCTAGTTCTGCAGAATCTGCGCTGGGATTTGCGACCGCGATCTCGCGGCCGACGCTGTTGTTGTAGAGATCCATCGCCTCACGTTCTGGCGATTTGTTTGCTGGTGTGCCTTCGTGCGCCGTGCCAAAGCGTTCGGCCCAGTCCTCACCGTACTCCGCTGTCATGCGTGCGTTCCAGTAGGCATGTCTGGACGCGTCGGTGTGATCGTCGTTGTTAGGTACTTCCGCCGTGCTGGGAAACCGGGCTTGCGATGTGATTGTCGCATCGTCTCGTATGCCTTTCACCTCGAACAGCCCTAGCAATCCGAGTCGAAACTGCAGATCGGACAGCATTTCAGCCTCGGTTTGGGTCATTGCTTGAGGCTTGAGAAATTGATTGACCGGCCAACCCGGCCATTCGGTCATTCCGCCGGGGTCCTCGCTGACCTGAAAATCTTTGAGTATGTCCGCGAGCGATGGACGCTTGGATGCAGAAGTGCCGCGGGCAGCTGCGCTACCTGCGGGAATAATCGCCGACGATGTGAGCGCGTCGAGCTCGGCAGCGAGGGTCGCCAGTTGGCCCACCATACGCTCCACCGCGATTTTTGCTGCGGCTTCGCGGTTGGCGCCCAATGCACGCGCAAACACTTCGAGCCCGGCGGCGGCCTTAATCGGTCCCCAACCGGGTATTGCAACCGGAATACCGTTGGCCAAGGTCTCGATAAGCGATATGTCGATGTGGGTGGATGGTAGTTCGGCGATTGCTGAGGCCGCACCGGCGAGGACTCGATTGGCGTCTTCGACGATCAGGCGCGAGGTTCGGACTAGGCCGCCGTTGTGTCCTGCATCACGGGCGTACTTGATGAACTGTGCAGACGCGGCGGTCGCTGAATTTCCCTCCCAGCCAGGCGCTTCCGACGCCTTCGACCACGACTGCTGACTCCCATCCAAAGAATCAACTGCCCTGTCGAGACCGGGAAGAATCGAATATGGCGGGGCTTCGGCAACCTCGCGAAGCATCCGCTCGAACCTTCCCATTACCCTGCTGTCCCAGCGATATCGCTATTCAACCGGCCAAGATGCGCCGCGATCTGTTCGTCGACGTCGCGCAGATCGGCCAGCGTTTCACGAACGTCTACTTGCGCCTTTTCGAGCTGCTTGGACGATTCTCGGAGAGCCTCTCCGCAAGTGGATACCCAGCGACGTAATGCGCCGTCAAACTGCTGCGTTATCGCCGCCCCGACGATACCCACATGCTGCAGACCGGCTACTGACGCGACGGAGTTCTGGCCGGCCGTTTCCAAGAGCGAAACTGCTGCAGCGGCACCCTGCTCGTCAATTGAAATCGTTTGCGACATTGACTCATAATGGGTGATCACAGGCCCGACGGCAAATAGCAATTATGTTTCATTGTCGGTCAGCGTCAAGGTGTGCAGAGCCAAGATAGGGCGCAGCGGCGCAGCGCAGTATTTACGACGGGCACGATGTTCTCGACGTCGCAGTGCGGGGCTGACACCCAAATCGAATCGATGTGCGCGTCGCTTCCGTGGCCCTCATCCGTGCCGTTTGCGGCACTTCTCCCGCTTGGACGAGCTCGCTTCACGCAAGTGCGTCACAACTCACATTCCTCGCGGCAACCTAGATGGCCTCGTCAGGTCCGCTATTCGCGAGCCTTACGATCCACTCCGGAGTCCTCACCCGCGGTCGACGACTCTGCCTGTCCAGCCTGACCCTGATCCGAGCTGCAAGTACCCGTTCCCGGTGGGTCGGCGCCCCTTCCGGATCCGCCCTGTTAGGCACCGCATTGTTCGTCCCGGTTCGTGACGCCCCGCTGCGTATCCCCATCAGCGCCCCCAGCAACCCCGCGGCATGGAGAGCGTTCTCCTCCGCGGCCACATACAGAATGTACTTGCCAACGACATCGACTGCCACAGTCCGCCCCTCGAAAAGCGCCTGCAGCTCCCGCGCCGTCAACGTCACCGACTGCGCTGCGGACCGCCGGGAGAACAGCGCCCACCCATCACGGCCCAGTCGCGGCCGCCGCACCACCACGCGTTTGGCCTCGCCGTCGAACCGCAGCCTGGCCGGCTGCGCGTCGTCACGCCTCGCCATCGTCGTCCTCCCGCTCAATGGAGACAACGACCGCAGTCCGATGCCAGACAGTGCTGTCGACCGGATCGGCTGGTCCCGGATGCATCGCCCAGTAGCCGCGGCGTCCGACCTCGCAATGGCGGAACGCCCGTAGTCTCCGTAGCTCGCCCCCGGGGATCGTGGCCGAAGCATCGACGAACTGCTGAACCGTGTTGGCATCGAGGTCGAGCCGGTACCAGGAGTCCGCGTTCGAGATCCTCCACACACCGCTGCCGCCTATCTCTGTGTCTGCCATCAGCGGTCATCCCCTCTGCGTTGCCCGGTGTTGCCGCGATTGAAATAGACGAGCTCCAGGGTTTCGACGTCGAGTACTGCCTGCGCGACGGTCTTCGAGCCCGCTTGGTCGAGGACGACGACCCGGCACCGGAACGCCGCGTCGCCCTTCCCGTAGTCGACGGTCTGGTCGACGAAGCAGTGATAGTGGCCGCCGACCGACAGCGACGGGCGGACCGCGAGGAACCCCCGGTGGAACATCTGCCTGCCGGCCTCCGCGTAGTGGACGACCGACGCCGGCCACCAGTTGCGCGCGGGCTCGATCTCCCTATCGAGGTCCGGCACATGGAGCGGCGCCTGATGACCGAGGACGATGTCGGCCGGCTCGTCGCCTAACGCCGCCAGGTCGTCGTCCGTGATCGATTCCTCAGGCCACCAGCTGACACCGGGCTCGCGGAGGTCACGGTCGATTGAGTTGCCACCGCCGAGGATCGCGAGGACACGGCCGGAGGCGAGCACGGTGCGATAGCCGCGCGGCAGGTGGACGATGTTGTGGCGAAGTGGGCGCGCGCCGTGGGCGTCGACGGGGAAGTCGTAGAGCAGTTGGAACCCCTCGTGATTCCCATCGACGACGTAGAGGACGATGCCGAGGCCCGTGAGCCGTCGACTGATCCGGTCCAGGTTCTTCTGCCAGTTCTCGCCCGGCCACACGACCCCGAAGTCGCCGAGCTGGACGATGACGTGAACGCCTCTGGCGGCGAAGTTCCGTGCGGCGATAAATAGATGCTCGACGTCACCGTGCAGGTCACCGAGCAAGCCGACCTCCTTGGCCGTGGCGAGGGGATTCGCATCGAGCGACCTCACGGCATTTCTCCGTGCGGCGCCAATTCAATGGAACGGACGTCAGTCGATGCTCGAAACGTCCATGGCACGCCGTCGATACCGAGGTCGACGAAAATGGCGAGGGCGCGGCCGACGGTGCACTCTGCGAGGACCAGCAGCGTCAGCGTCTCGCCGTCGCGGCGCATCGTCGCGACTTCGCTCGGGCCCGAGCCGGGCGAGCGAGATACGGTCATGGCGTCGAGGTCGATGACGTAGGTAGAAGATTCGGTCGTCACGGCGAATGATCCAGTCGCGGTGTCCATGAGCGTGCGCAATCGATGCCCTCCTGCTGTCTGACCGTGGCCACAGTACGGGGTGGTCGGGGTCGTCGGTCGGGGGTGTTCAAGCGCTCTACTGGCCAATATAATGACCATTTCCGGCCGGAAGTCGACGAAGTGGTCTAGCCGGAACGCGCCGATCGCGGCGATCCGCCCATCTCGGACCGCTTGTGTTGGCATCGGCGACCCAAGCTGACTCGGGGCCGTCCGCTGTGCGCGGCCCTACGCGACGATAAATCAAAAGTGACCCAAGGGGGTCAAGCCGCCAAGAGAACGCCCCAGAGGCGCCCCCATCCGCGCACAGGCTATGTCGGGCTTACGATTCCGGTGAGATGGAATAAGGCTTGATTTCCCTTTCCGGCTGAATTCCCGAGTGGACTGTCGCCCCGGCCGCGCGGATGCCGCGCATAGAGGGTGGGACAGGGCGCAATTGCCCGCGTCCGCTGCCCTTTGGCCAGCCAAGCGCGATAATGGACGAAAGGGAGGTGCGCCATGCAGAAGCTCGGGTACGCAAACTCGGTCATCTATGTCGCTCCCGACTCGCTGGATGACCTTGCTGGGCCTGAGTCTGGCGTGATCGAGCTGCCCCGAACCATCTACTGGGGCCCCGAGAAGGTTGTGGACCTCGAAGATCCTGTGGATGTTCAGCGGATGTATCAGGCATTGGTTCGTATCGGCACCGTGGCCGAGCAGGTGCGGTGGTTGAATCGTCCTCTGCTCATTACGGCATGGCCCACTCTGGTGCTCCCCGCTCGCACCTCACAGCTTTGGGAATCTCGCTTCCCTGAATTGGCCTAGTAGAAGTGGCGCTCACCGACGCCCAACGGGCGGTTGTTTTGCCGGCCTGCGTGCGGCGCGTCAGTTCGGCTTCGCCGTGGCGGGATCCGGGGCTCTCATCGAGCATGGAATCGCTGACCGACCCACCGACGACGCGGATTTGTTCAGCACGTTCGAGCATGCCGAATCGTTCTGTTCCGCAGCTGACGCTGTAGTCGAGGCCCTGGAGCGACAGGGCTTCGTGATTTCCGAGATCAAGCGCTCGGAGACCTTCTTCCAGTTCGGGGTGGCGATGTCGGACGGGGAAATCGTCGAGGTCGATATGAGCCTGGACTGGCGCCGCTACAACCCGGCGGAAATCGCGATTGGCCCCGTCCTCAACATCCACGACGCTGCAGCCGCGAAGGTCGCGCCGTGGCGTGCTCGAAGCCGCTCGCCGGTGGTCCACCCGTCGCATCCGTCTCGCCGTCGGTGCGTCCGACGACCTGACCCGAGAGGCGATGAAGAGCATGCTGAACGGGTTCCGGGTAAGGGCAGCCGGCGAACCGGCGCCGGCCGAGACGGCGCCGACATCGGGCTGACGACCTGGGTCGGCTAACGGACGGACGACGTCTCCGGTCACGCCAGCGGCTTACACAGCCCACCGACCACGGGGATCATGGCGCGCGACGGCATTGCACCTGTCCCAGCTGGTGCTGGGACAACGGATCCCAGCAATGGCGCGGATCTAGCCCTCAAAACGCACTCTGTACCGTGTCTTGGCGAAAAAATGTACGCCTATAGGAGGGGAGGGGTATATATCTCCACAGGAGATATATATAGGCCGCTCTCCTGTAGTAGTACTTTAAATCTCAGATCTTCAGTACAAGTAAGTAAAAGGGCCCCCGTTCCCTTATAGAACCTGGCCGAGATTGTCCCAGATGGTGCTGGGACAGCTTTAGCAAAAAGGCCGGGATCATGCGGATGCGCTGTCTTTAAGGCGTTCGGACAGCTCAGTACAAGATCACCGAAATGGCCTTCTTGACTCAAATTTCGTCGGTTCGGACACGAATTCGCAACTTAAAGGTCCGTTTCAAAACTCGAATCAGGCGGCGAAGACAACGCTCGACACGTTCCTTGCCCATTTCCGAGACGCACAATGCAATCTCTTCGCCACCCGTATCGGACAAATCGATGCGTGCCACGGCGTCCGCATCGAACCAGACCGGCGTCTGAGTATGAGCGGCCGAGCATGAATGCGCGGCCTGAGTTCGTTGATCCGACCAGGGATGGCTTCTAGGGGCACTCACGACTCAGAAATCATGTCGGTCCGCGATCCTAGGTGGAATCGTCACGTTTTCTGCGAGCTGATCGGCGCGATCGCGCGATCACGATCGCGGCGACAACGAGAAGAACAACTCCGAGCGCGACTAGCCCGACGACTGCGATGTGGTCGAGCCCCGCTGGCGCCGCTGGCTCAGCCGGCTCAGGGAAGGTGAGGGTACTTTCTGCCGATCGCTCGGTCGATCCGCTGGTGAGGACGACTTGTGCGGACCACGGCCCGACGGGAAGTGACTGGTCGAGAGTGAAGACAGCGTCCTGCGATTCCCCGGGGGCGACCGTGGTGGCCTGTGTCAGTGTGAATGGTCCGGCGGAGAGGCCGCCTGGTCCGTTCGTCAACAGGAGCGTCCCCGTGGCGTCGATGGCTCGGCCCCCGGTGTTCGTGACGAGCGCGCTGACCTGTGGCAGGTCGTTGTCCGTGCGGGAAGGTGTGGGCGAGGCGATGGTGAAGTCTGTGGCGGCAGCGTTGTCTCCGCCGACAATGACGTACATGCGTACCCCGGCCCGGCTGGCTTGGATGACGGAAGAGCTCGCGCTGGTCTTGGCTCTTACCTCCGCCCACACGGCGCCGTAGCGTTCGCCGGGTGCCGCGTCCGCCGGTACCGCGATCGTGACTGTGACAGTCTCTTCTGCTCCGGCGTCGAGCTCGATCTCCGGGTAGCTGATCGAGGTCCAGCTGGTGATCTCGTTGACCGAGGGATTCGCGTCACCGCGGAACACACCGTCGGCGATGGTCGCACCGCCTGTATAGAGGAATACCGTCTGTGCCGCGGAGGAGGGATTACTGATCGTGACCTTGCTCTGCGTGAACCCTCCCGGTTCCACGTCTCCCACGATGTAGGAGGTGGCGCGCGGATCTGCCTCTACGGCCGCGGCAGGCACATCGGTCAGCTTGATACCGACGCCGCCGGCTGGATCCGAGCTTGAAGCGGACGCGCTGCTGGCGATCGCCAAGGGGGCAACTGCGAGCACGGCGGCGAGCAGGGCGGAAGTGATGTGGCGCATGTCGTATGCCTCTGGTGATGGATCGATGGATCGATGGGTCGCTCGTGGGCCGTACACACAGAAGCGGGACGGCCAATTGACCGTCCCGCTTCTAGGCGTTCGTGATTACAGAACCGACTGCGTCAGAACCGCTCGGTAGGTGTCGGCCAGTGCGGCGGCGGGAACAGCAACGCTCAGCGTGGAGTTCCAGCCGGCTGTGTTGTTGCCGCTGATGGCGGTGGCCGTCTGGACGGGGGTTGCCTCGGTCAGGTCGGTGACACTCGCTGCGTTGGCGATGGACACGATTCCGGTGAAGGCGGCGGTGGTCGAGGTGTAGGTCGCCAGTGCCGGGGAGAGCACGTTCGCTGCGGTGGCACCGGTGAGCTCGGTCATGGACACGGTGGTCACCCAGCCCAGTTCACTCTGAGCGCGAAGGTCGCCGACTGCGACTGCGAATGCAGCCGAGGTCGAAGCGACGCCGGGTGCGACGTTGGGCATAACGATGGCCTCGCTGGTGATCGACAGTTCGCCGGCGTTGACCGCGACCTCGATGTCCGATGGGGCGTCGACGGCCATTGCCGGCACGGCGCTGACGCCGACGAGGGCGACAGCGGCGGAAAGGACGATTGCAGAGCGCGTAAGAGTACGCATGGAGATCTCCATTTTTTGTTGCAGATGCTGGCGACTTGAGCGATCGCGTGTCTTCCCAGCATGAGGCTGTCCAGACTTTCCGCCATTGTTCGGGCTTCGGCCTGGATAGTCCAAACGTACCCCGGTGCGGGGTACAAATACGAGTTGTTCACCTTTTAATGATTTTCCTTCATCGCAAAGAACATGTGTGCTACAGTGCATGCGTTTGCATGAAATACTCGACTTCCGCAGCTAGATCGATGGAGATCGCGAGCAGTCGAGCTGACTCGATTGCTCTAGGCAAGCGCCACGATCATGCGCGACGGCGTCGTCGCGTCCTCCGCGTCGGAATCAATGCGCTGATGGCGAGGATGGCGCCGGCGCCGAGGAACAGCGGGGGATTGGCCTCAAAGGCCGCGGAGAAACTTTTAGCTGCGATGTCGACCATGGCGGGAATGCTCCCGACGATGATCGAGGAATAGTCGATGTCCATGCTCGGAAGATAGCGCAGGCTACCGACACAGGTCGGGGAGATCTCAGATCGACGGCACGGAAGTTCAACCAGCGATTCCTCGCTGCCCGAGAGCGCCAATTGAGTCGTTAAAGACAACAGGTGACGGAGGGCGGGGGTGACCCTCGAACGGGGGGCGCGCTGTGATCGCCCGCTCACGTACCTTCAGATTGAAGTATTAATCACTTATATCTCGGGAGGCACCATGCAAAAGAGTCTGAAGTGCGGAATCGGTCTGGCCGCGGGACTGGCCATCACAATGGCTTCGATCCAACCGGCGGCGGCCGCGGAGAGCTCGCCGCAACCGGCGCTCGTCGATTCGTCGACCAGCGAGGTCATCGCGGCATCCGCCGAGGCCGCTGCGGCGCTGCAGAGCTTCGGTATCCAGGCGAGCGATTACCCGCAGATCTCAGCCTCCGACAGCGCATACTTCGACCAAGTTGCCACGCTCGCGCTTGCCGAGGTCGACGAGCCTGCCGCAGCCCAGTCTGCCGCGGACACCACGTGCGTCTCAAGCAAGCGCGCTGTTTACGCAGCTGAGATTGCCGCGGTCAACTCCGCCCGCGATGCCAATGCTCGCTCCGCCGCCCAGGAGACGATGTACATGTACCTCTCCCACTACATCGACCTGTCGCCCAGCCTCGTCGGCACCACCTGCGACTACAACTCGACCGACCCGCGCTTCAGCGCCTGGATAACGAACAGCGACCGGGCCGCCTACGACCAGTTCCTCAAGACCACCAACCTGACGGGTGCCGTCAGCGGCTTCTCCGATGCGATCACAGCGGCCCAGGTCGCTCAGGCGACCCCGGGGATCGTCCGCAACCTGTCCAAAATCAAGGTCTCCGCAACGACGGTGCTTGATGCAGCCTCATGGGGCATCAGCGCCGACTACACGCGGGCCAATGTCGAACAACTGATCGCCTCACATGCCGCCGGTGACACGCCGGAGCAGGCGATCCTCGCCCTCGAAGACGGTCTGAGCCCTGACCTGCCCGGAACCTATGGTCCTGCGGTCGTCGCGCTCGCGGCGGCAGTGCTCGCACCTATGGTCGCCGCGCCCCTGCTCGGAGTCGGCCTCGCTGTTCTGCCGGTATTCGTGATGCTCGGAACGACTATCGTGAACCAGGCAGCCTGGTCGGGGCTGCTTTACTCGGCGAACAGCCGAGTCACTGGACGGATGATGCGCTATCTCGGAATGTAGCCATGGGGGAACCTTCGCGTGACGGAAAGCCAGTTGCTAAAGCCGTGCCCGTCATGTGAGCTCCCCTACGAGCCAGGTGAGGAGGCGTGTTCAGCGTGCCTCGCCTGGCTCTCCGAGAAGCGGGTGTTGGACCGCGGGAGGAATGGGTACTTAGCGCGCCAGCGACACACGCGAATAGTCACGGTAGTGACGCCAGCGCTCTACACCGCTTGCTGGATCGCAGTTCTGCTGATTCAAGGGCGGATCAAGTCGGGTTATGACTTGGACGGCGGCCGGGACCTTTCCACTATCGTTCCCACAGCGGTACTGCTCCTGGGAGGCTTCGCTCTTTACGGGTTGCCGGGACGAACGCTCCACCACTACCCCGTACGCACCCTGATCAGACGTGGACGACCGCGGTGGTGGAAGAGTCTCGCCGCTTCCGGCCTCCTGGTGATAATGGCGGTGATTGCGTTCGAACTTGTCCTTCGCCCGGTGCTGCTTCAGCGAGGAGGATCGACCGGGACCCACTCGGCAACGGAGCTCGCGGAGGGTGTGCTCGCAATCAACACCGTTGGCTACGCGGCGGTGCTGGTAGTACTTCTCTGGAACTTCGTCGCGTGCGCGATCTTCAGCCCTCAGAACCTTACAAAACCCCGAAGAAGTCAGCTCTCGAAGAGATGGTAGAGGTGAGGAGGGAACAAAAGGCACGAAGTCCCGGGTGACGCAGCACCAAGTTCTGGCGATGATCATCAGCGACTATCTCGACTTGATGGGGCGAGAGGGATTGCTTGACGGCTACCCGCCCGTAGATACGCCGACCGCGCCCGCTCCTTGATCGGCGGACCAAGCTGGTCCGATGAACCACCCTGTCGGGCATCTCCCGCGGCCTGCTGTCAACTTCGACAACACCGTGCTTCTGTCGTCACCGCGTAGGCTTTTCTGCCCGTTCAGCCGATGGTCAGAACCGAATCAAGCGAGACATAGACGCCGTCGTCGATGGTGCTCGTCTGCACCAGCGATCCGGTCATGAACTCACCGTCCTCGCCAATATGCTTTCGAACCGACGTCGACTGCAGGCTGGCCTTGGACATTGAGATGGATAAGGCGTAGTTGCCCGGGAGGAGGCCCGCACCGTCATCGCTGTACGGCCCGAAGGTCGCCTGGCCGTTGTCGAGGAAGGCTTTGGTCTGCCCTTGATAGCCGGCGTCGGATCGCAGGCTCGTCATCAATTCCGCTCCGTCGGGCAGATTCGACACGGCGGTCACAGTGACCTGACCGTTGGCGCCGCGTGTTGCCTCGTATGTAATCGATACATCGAACGGAATCCCCGTCGGGTCGTCGGTCTCTATCGGAGTCGAACTCGCCTTCGGTGTGGGAGTCATCGAAGGCGATTGTGTCGGGGCGGGTGGGGCTTCGGGCTCCGATGATGTTCCGCAGCCGGCCAACAGCAGCGCCACGGAGAGAGCGACGGCGATTGGGAAGGAGCGTGGCCTAAACATGCTATGAGACTAAATCAATTGATCGAGCGATGCGGCCCCGCCTGCCTGCCCGCCCCCTGGAGCTATCGGACAGTATTCCGCTGCGGACCATTGGCGTATGCTCGTCGTCGAAGAGGCGCGCCGCCATACGTACTATGCACACCGCGAACGCGGCAGCTCCTCCACCCGTTCAGATCCACTGGGCAATGTGCCAACTTGTACGTCTGAATCAGGCGAGGGTCCCTTACTCGCTTTGAGTTGAGTGGACGGGAATCGCAGGAGCCTTCCGCTTCGAGAACTGACCGGTTGCGAACAGCGTGATCACGACGGCGATGGGAAGGATCCACCCGGACCATCCCAGGATCGTTGCATTCACTGTGTCGAATCGTTCGCCCGCAGCGGCGAATATCAAAGAGAATCCAGCTGCCGAGTTGAAGGCGCCATGGGCGAGAGCAGCGGGCCATACGGATTCCGATCGCAATCTCAACCAGGAGAAGATCGCTCCGACAATCGTGCACATTCCGATCATCATCACCACCCCCAGCCATCCAGGCACGCCGGGATAGTTGTAGCCCAGCAGTATCAGGGGAGCGTGCCATAGCGCCCAGATCACACCGGAGACGAGGATCGCCGGCACGGCGCCGAGGCCCATCAGCTTCGGTAGGAGCCATCCTCGCCATCCGAGTTCTTCGCCGAGGGCCGGAATCAGGTTCAAAAAGGCACCGAGGATGACGTTGAAGAGCTGCGCAGCGACGAGCAACTGAATTGGTGCGGGCAGCGCAGTCATGCCCACCGCCTCCAGCTCGCCCTCGATCAGCTGCTTGTAGGCCGAGAACTCGACGAAATCAGCGGGATAGACACCCAGAAACGCTCCGACGGGCAAGGCCGCGATCACCAGCGCTGGCGGGATCACCAGAGCAAGCACGAGGTACTTGATCAATCGCCCTGGAGGTCGGAGCGGAACGATTCCGAGCGACGTCCATTTCGCTGCAGGCCGCTCGACGAAGAACACGACTGTCAGCGCGGCCAGCGCCGGCGTGCACATGAAGAGTATCGCGATGAGCGGGAACCACGGGTTCCGGAGTCCGTCGCTCAACCAGAGTGGAAGCGCGATCAGCCAAGCCAATCCGAATGCGAGACCGAGGTAGAGGATCACAAGAGTGCGGTTCTTCACGACGGCTGGCTCCTTCTGTTTCGAAAGCGCGATGCGGCTTTGCGTGGTGCTATCAACGGTCGCCGGAGAGTGTCACGTTCGAGGCGGCGCGGTTGCCGACGATGCTCGCACCCGCGACCGCCGCGAACATCGCGACGAATGCGGCCAGAATGACGTTCCCTCGCACCGTATCGCTGACCGGCAGCGCGATGGCCAGGATCCCGCCAGCGCCAAGTAGCAGGCATCCGACCCATATGTACACACGTCCCGCGGTGTGGCCGGCCTGCCAAGCCTCTTCGGAATCCATGAACGAGCCGAACCTGAGGCCGACCCATCCGTTGCGACGGAGCGAACCCCGGGCCGCGGCTTCCACTGACCAGATCAGCAGGATGCTTACGAGAATTGGGGCAATGCCGACGATGATCATGCTTTAAGGATACAGAAGGCACTGTAAAGCGCCAATCTTGACCCGAGCATCCTTCATCCGTTACGCTGCCCACTGTAATTAAAGTCGAGATAACCTAGAGGATCGGATCTAATGTGAAACTAAGAAACGTACTGACCACGATTACCCTGAGCGCAGTGCTCGTCTCCGGAGCCGGTGTTGCAGTCGCAGCCCCGGCGACACCAGCGGCAAGTCTCGCCGCATCGGTGAAGGCTGCTGAAACCGCTCGCTTCACCGACCGGGACGTAATCACCTTCTTCTCGTTCGGGCTCGGTCCCATTTCCGAGTCCGTGCCGGAACTTGCCGCGTTCATCCCAGCAGTTCAGGAGGAGATCCCGGCTGAGGTAATCGACGAGGTGGTCGACTATTACCTTGCCGCCGAGCCCGACTTCAACACCGCGATCACCCTTCCACTGCAGAGCGGGGATCCGCGCCAGGCCCAGGCTGCTATCGCCGGTTTCCAGGACGCGACCGAGCAGGTGGCCACAGACGCCGGCATTTCCACCGACGTCGCCGACGCCGGAGATGCAAGCGCGCAGTGCATCGTCTGGCTGGCCGCGGCACTCGCAGTCGCCGGAGCGATCGCTGGAACGGTCGTTCTAGTAGTCAACGTCAACGCCGTGTTCAACATCACCTACAGCGTGAACATGACGACGTCTCGCACCGCCGGAAGCGAGCTGTCCTCCCAGCAGTTCGCGGCAGAGCTCGCCCGAGTTCTCCAGAGTTGAGCACTCGCCCCTCGGGTAGCTCGGAGGGGTCCAAGTCTCAGGACAGGGCGACCAAGGCTTTCTTGGCCGCCCTGTCCGTGGCACTCGTCTGGATCAGTCTGAGCGTGTATTTCACGCTCCCCGAAAATGTAGTTTCCAGCCGCTCGGCAGCGTTCACTGCCGTGAGATCGGCAATGATCACCCTCAGCCCACAGACATGGGGCTTCTTCACCAACCCCCCGCAGCGCGAGGAGTACGGCGTCTACGACATCGAAACTGCATCGAGTCTCTTGAGAACGCCGCAGACCAGGGCTGAGAATGCGTTCGGATTGACTCGCGCTCAACGAGCTCAGGGCCCAGAACTCGCAGTACTCGCCGCGACGGCGGACAACTGGCAGGACTGCAGCGTCACCGACGGACGCGAAATCTGTTTCGACGCCGCACAAGATCTGCCACCTACTCCCGTCGAGAACAGCGCCGCGCATCGCACCATCTGCGGCGACGTGATCCTGACGCTAGAAACACCCAACCCGTTCGCGTATCGCGATTTCGACCTGGAGGACCACACCCTCACTAAATTTCAGAGAGTGAACGTCGAATGTTGAGCACTACCGCGCCGGACTCGCCGGGTTGGCGAGCAAACCTTCTTCAATTCGATATCCGTGGAACCACTTTCAGCGTGCTCCGTGCTGGTATCGCACTGTCGCAAATCCTCACTCTGGTGGCCACGCCCTACGCGGCACTGATGCAGTCCGTGATGGACCGCGAGGAAGCGCCGTACTGCGGGGGGATCAAAGCGATCTCCGCATTCTGCGTCGGAGGCGACGGTGTTCCGCCGACACTTCGGGTGGCGATAATCGTCGCACTCCTGGCAGCGGTCGCTCTGGGCGTCCTGCCCGGGCCTATGGCCGTCGCGCACGCTTGGATCAGCTTCTCGCTCGTCAACAGCATCGCTTTGCCCGACGGCGGCGAGACCATCGCGAGCATCGCGACTCTGATACTTATCCCCATAGCGTTCTCCGACAACCGGCGATGGGTTTTTGACCGCAACCCGAAACCGCTCCCGGACTTCCGGCGCGGCATCGGGTATGCGGGCGTCATCGCGCTACGGATACAGGTCGCGATCATCTACCTCAACAGCGCAGTCGCAAAGACCGGCGTCGAGGACTGGGCCAATGGCTCAGCCGAGTACTACTTCGTGCGCAGCTACATGTTCGGTGCCAGCGGGTGGGTAAAGAGCCTGCTCGAAGCGGTGACCGATGTCCCAGTCCTTGTCGCAGCTCTCACTTGGGGTGTGATCATCGGCGAGGTCACGATCGGCTTATGCGTGCTGCTCGGCCCACGCTGGCGGAAAATCGCGTTCATCGCGGCCGCAGTGCTGCATCTGGGGATCATCGCCACTATCGGCCTGTGGAGTTTCGCGACGGTGATGATCTGCGTAGTGGGAATCGCATGCATGCCGACCGCGGGACGCAAACGCCTGCTGGAGATGATTCCCCGCCGAATCCGCAGCGGAAGCGACGAACCTGCCGAGACCGCGGCGCGCAGCATCGATCAGCAGCCGGCACCGGCTCTCTCGTAAGGCGTGCGGCCAACGGCGCCGCGATGGATTAGACCACGAGCCGGTCATCCCGCAATCGAACTGCAGAACATCTAGGGGTGACATGTGAACGACAACAGCGTTAATCAGAACGGCTCGACGAACTACCAAGCGAGTGCAAACGGCAAGAAGGGTCGCGCAAAGATAGTGGTGGGGAGTGTGGGCGAACGCTTGTCATGTCTGGCCGCTTTCTTGTGATGAGGTCGGTTGAGAGGGCGTTGAGATCTGCGTCTTTCGTCAGCGCGTCGGCGCCCCCCAGATACTGTGCGCGGCACTTCCTCGCGTGGTGAGACCGCCGTAGGAGGTGTGGCGGTATCGACGAGGACGGAGGTCGCTCGCTAGGAATAGGGCCGTGGGCGCGGGCGATGATCTGCTCAAGGTCGTGACGTCCGCAGGCCGAACACCCAACGTGCTGCTGAAACGCCTGGTCGCCCGGCCAGGAACCGGAAACGTCCTACGGTCCATCGAAAAGCCAGCGCGGTTTCCGGGCCGACCAGGGCACCAGCACGAAGGCGGATCAGGTGATCTTCGCCACGTCCTTCAGGGAGATCGATGACGAGGGACGAGCGCCGAGAGTGCTGCCGCCGCTGACATCGAGAGTCGTGCCCGTGGTTCGTCCGGCACTGTCGGAGAGCAGGAAATATATCGCCTCGGCGACGGTTGCCGTCGCCGATACGCCGCCAAGTACGGCAAAGGTCGACAGGTAGGCAAGAACTTCTGGGTTTCGAAAGGCTTCATGTCCATTGTCAGTGAAACCCGGGATGACGGTGTTGATGCGCAGCTGCCGTACAGCGAGGGCCTCTGCAGCGTTGACGGTGAGGGACTCGACCGCGGCTTTGCTCATGGCGTAGACGATGTCCGTCGGACTGGAGAAGTGCGCGCCGGCAGAGGAGATGTTAACGATGCTCCCGCCCGGCGTCATCCGCTCGGCAAGGGCCTGGCTCAGAAAGAACGGAGCACGAGTGTTGAGCGCGAAGTAATCGTCGAACTGCTCGATGGTCGCGCGGTCGAACGAAGGTCCAAGAAGCCGGGCGGCGTTGTTCACAAGCGCCCGCAGCTCGTACTGCGGATTCGCGGCGAGGACCGCGTCGACATCTGACACCAGACTCTCCAGGCCGTCTGCTGTTGCCAGGTCCGCCCGTGCGAGTATGCATCGCCCGCCGTCGGCCTCGATCTCGTTCTTGATCGAGGTCGCGCTGGCTATGTTGTTCGAAAAATGGGCGATAACGACGTATCCCGCCGCATGGAGTCGAAGGGCAGTTGTGCCACCGATGCCTCCAGACGCTCCGGTCACGACGGCGAGAGGGCGAGCGTTCGAGCTGTTCATGCTGAATTCCTATCGATTCACGCGATGCGCGTCATTTTGAAGCGAGGCTGGCGAGGACGTCAGTTACAGTCCTCTCGAAAAGCTCTGGGGCTTCGTCCCATGCATCTCTTGCGGCCAGAAGGTCTTTCGCCTCCATTCCCTTCGTGACAATGGTTCGCACCGCCTTCGAGACGTCGACGTCAGCGGGCAGCGCGCCTGAGGCAAGGGCATCGGTCATCTGAGTGGTCGCGAATCCCTCCCATGTTTTGAACGGATCGAGTCGCCGTTCCGGGAAGAACTCACGCGACTCCGAGGCGATCCGGACTCCGGCGCGAACGATGATGTCGTTCGCGAGATTCTCGCCCACTGCTCGGAATGCGAGGACCAGCCGAGTCAGCGGGTCCTCTGCTTCCGCGAACGCGTTCCTCTGGGCACGCTTCATGCTCAACCGCTCGTGGTCGAGAATCCGGGCGCCGATCATGTGCATCGACGGAAAGACCTGCAGCACATCATCGACGGCCAAACCCGCGTCCGACGCGATGTCGTCGAGCGTCGCCTCCGAATAGCGGATCGAGGCGAGTCGGTTCGCTGCGATTGTCAGCAGTGAGACGACATCAGGCTCACCCATTCCCTGAGTTCTCCGAGTAGGCGAGGGACGAGCGCGCGATGACGCCGGACGTGGCGGAGGATTCGACCAGCAGGTCGTGTACGCGCCGTCCTCCGCGTGCGACAACACGGTCGCGTAAGAGTCGGGTCTCTGTTTCGAAAGCAGACGTGTGCAGCAGAGGCTGGCCCAGTGAGATCTCCATCGTCCGCATCCACAAGGTTCCCACCTTCGACCGATTCGTATCGCCTGCGATGTACACGACGGCCTGGGTGAGCTGTCCCATCGTCACCAGGTAGTCGATAACAGTCGGCGCCGGCCAGTACGCAGCGCCGATACCTGATGCCGGGGGCTGATGTCGCGTGGCAACGACTTCGTGCGCTGCCCGTAGAGACGGCGCCGACAGATTGAGTTCGGCTGACTGCGTCTGCACGAAGATCGATCGAAACAGTCCCCCGTAGACAGTGTTCGGGTCGCCGATAGTCGCATCCCGCAGATCCCCCGAGGCGGCCTCGCCGCGTTTCAGCGTGACTTTGGACCGAATGTTTCCCACCGTACTCACGAGCACACGCCGGTCCAGATTCTCAACGATTGCGACATGTACAGGCACGTCGTCAAGATCCAACCACGCGCTTGGTCCAGCGCGAAGCTCAATGGATTCGACGTAGAAACTGGATAGTTCATAACGTGCCTCAGGGGAGATGAGCATCTCCAATGTGATGAGTGGGAGGACGATCGCATCGACTGAACTCAGGTGTGGAACGCGCTCGGCACCGTCTGCGCCTACAGACCATCGAGCGGGGTAAGCGGCCGCACCGCGGGCGATCAGTTTCGTCGACGAGCCAGTTTCCCGGCCCGCGGAGCTCAAAGAATAGTCGACATCCCGGTAGCCTGCGCCGAAGTACCTATCGTCAGCGGGCCCTAAAACATCGCTCAGAAGAATAGATTTCGACCCGCTCAGAAGCTCCGTCAATATCTCTGCGCGCATAACTTCACATTACATAGACAGCTGTATCTTGTCGAATTATCGTCAAATACAGAAGTGTGCTGATAAAGTTACGAAATGGAGAGTAATCGAACCGGGCGTCCGCACGTTGCCGGGATCACGGAAGCGCTGCTGGACGCCGCCGAGAGAATCATGGCCCGCGATGGATTCGCGGAACTAACGGTCGACAGGCTCGTCGAGGACGCGGGAACGACTCGCCCCACGTTCTACAGACGATTCCCGAACGTCGCGTACATTGCCTTTGAAGTGATCAAGATTCGGTTCGGAACAGGCGCCGAAGTCGACACCGGTTCGCTCTATGACGACCTCCTCGCCCTGCAAAGGGAGGAAATCAAGATGTTCGCATCCCCCGTGTTCCGGAACAGCCTTCCCGGGTTCCTAGAAGCAGCGCGGTCAGAACCGGCCATTCTTGAGCTCTACCAGTCGCTGTTCGTCATGCCGCGGCGTACCAACGTCGCGCGAGTCATCGACGCAGCGGGCGCCCGAGGCGAGCTTTCCCTGGACGGGCTGGACATCAACTTCATCTGCGACATGCTTCTCGGGCCTGTTATGGCCCGAGCGGCGCTGCCGCTGGGGGCGCCGCTGGATGAGCAGCTCGCTCGCAACACCACTGCAGCTGTGATTGCGTATACGTCGACCGCGGCCCCGATCTCCTACGCATAAATTCCCCGACGAAAATCAGGCAGAGACTGGACGCATCGCTCGTCTCAAAGCGCGCGGCTCCGCTATTTGCCACCCTGAACCAGGAATCGGCGGGTCCACTTGTTCCGACGACTCTTGAGATCCGAGGTGATGTGCCAGCTGTGGCAGAGCTCGCACGGATAGAGGGCCTCGGGCAGCCGTTTGCCAGCCGGAGACGACCTTCGAATGGCTAAGAGGGCAAGACCAGTCTGATATGAGGACGGGTAGGGAAGCTTGGGGCACGAACGCACGGGCAACCTTTTGAAGGTGGCGCGCTTCGCCTCTATCGACGACCGCATCCCGAGCTGGTCCTGATCGGCCATACCCACTGACTCGTTTATACGAGGTAGCTGACAGGACGAGTATGGCGCAGGTCCGGCACGCGGTGCAACTTCGGGGTGAGTGCTTGGTGCCGTCCTGTCGGGGGGCTCTGAGCCAAGCGCAATCGATGTGATCACGTTTCGATGCGACAGCGGCCCTAAGATCTACTCATGTATGAGGTGTGGGTGGGCGCGCTCGGTCACGCCGTTGCCGCCAGCGACTACGAGGATATTCCGGCACCGGTTCGTCGCTCCTATGCCGAGTCGCTGCTCTGCCCGGGCTGCGACCAGCCGGCGTACTTCATTCGTGAGGCCCGCAACGGGCGCGCGGCGTGTTTCGGAGCGCGACCGCACGTCGAAGGCTGCGAGATGGCGTCGACGATTACCGATGACGGGGGTACCGCGGCGCTACCGACGGAGGAGCCGCGAGTGGCGGCGGGTGATGAGTTCGTACTTCGGCCGGTCGAAGCCGCGGGGGCCGCGGTGCGGCATGTGCGTCACGACCCGGAAGCGCCCGGCGGCGATGGTAGGGCGAGGCGCTACACGGCCAGAGGCGCTGGGGGAACGTCCACGCCGAGCATGGGGCTCGGCGTACTGCTGCGCCGCCTCGTCAGAGAGCCGAGCTTCCGCGAGTCGCGAGCGATGCTTGTCCTCCCCGACAACACCCGCGGAAGCATTCGAGACAGTTGCGTCGAAGCCGTTGATGCGGACCTCGGCATGCGGAACGAACGTCGTCTCTACTGGGGAACGATCCGGTACCCCAACGAAGGCGACGATGGCGGCGCATGGCTGAGCCTCGGTCGTCGAGGGTCCGCAGTGCTGCGGCTCGACCCCTCAACGGTGGAGGAACTCCTGGACCGCCATGGCATCGACGACCTCGAAGATCTTCAGGGGGCGTCCTTCGTCGCCTATGTTCCGCTGCGTCTGGCGGTGAAGACCGGCCGTCTCGTGCTCTTCGTCCAGGACCTCGACTGGTTTGCGCTCAGGCTTCCGGACGAGGATCCGATCTAGTGGAAGTTTCGCGCGGTCCGAGGGCGTCAGGTTCGCCGTCGCGATAGTGCGGCGACAGCTTCTCGGAGCAATCCCCCTGCTGCACACTGCCCTGGCCGCGTCAGCTACTGTGGCAATCGTTGGCGCAGTAGTAGCATCCGTTCACGTCCGAGTAGTAGCGTTTCGCTGCCGTGACGGCATCTCGGCATGACCCGTGATAGCCCAGATCCATGCGATTTGCGGTGTTCGGCAAGCACTCTTTCGTCGAGGCCAGGTCGTGAACTTCGTGGTCACCTGATCCGGACTGAGCGATCTTGTTGACAGTAAAATACGGCATTACGATCTCCTCGATAAGCACAGCATTGTGTATCCCTCGGCATAGGAGGCGTCTGCTTGGTGAGCAAGACGTGACGCGCTGATGGAGGCTCGGGGTGGCGAGGGTCGGCCACATGCCATGTCTCGTCGACACGAAGCCGGGTATGTAGTGGAGGTGCTCGAATCTCGGCTGACCGGGTACGGGCCTCGTCTACGTCGATGTCTTCGTCCCCGCGGAAGGTGAGAGCCTGCTCGACTTGCTGAACAGTGCCGGCCGCGTGGACCCAACCCAGGTGTTCGACATCATTCCCTACCCAGGCGCACCCGAAGGCGACGCCGACCACAATGCCGCGCATGTTCGGTGACGCTTGTGCGTCTCGGGCGGATCGACGGCGATTCGATGCTGTTGGCGAGCGCGGAAGTCACTTGCGGCAGTGGCATAACAACGACTAGTTGGCGTGGGACCGCTATGCGCGACGTCGGTGGTAGTTGGGTCCCATGCATACCCTTTTGTGGTTCCGGTGACAGGCCGACAACAGGTGGAGACTGGGCAGGGACGAGGAAGTATCGACCCGCGACGACAGGAATTAGAATTGGCTTTTACCGAGATTTGCCACGTGTGCCACGAGACGATGATCATGTCGGTGCAGCCGGTTGAACGGCAGAGGTTCCTGCCCGTCAAAGAGCGGCCGAGCATTTTGCCGACGACGATGAGCGAGTGGCTTTGCCCCAACGGTCACTACCGCGAGCTGACCTATGCGGAGAATCGCATGTTCGAATAGACCGCTCCACGCTACTCCAAAGCGATCAAACCTTGAGTACAGTCGTCCTCCACAGTAGGGTGAGCTATGTCGAGCAGATCCGGTTGCACCGGGTCCAGCAGCATTTCATTCGCGGTCCGCATCCTCGTCGTCGACGACGCGATGCGAGACGCATCACTCCTTACCAAAGGGCTCAAATTGGCATCCCCACCATTCCCCGATTCCGCACGCATCTTCCTCACGATCTCCACCCCCGCCCGATCACGGATCTTTCTCTTCGATGCGGGAGTCGATCACGGTTCCCCCGACGCGTTGACCTCAGTCGCGACAGTTCCTGGCTCTACAGACGCCGGCGAACTCGTCAACGAACTCAATCGCGCTGCCGCCACCGGCAACCGCGCGTCGGTTGACGAGATACTTCTGGGGCTGCCGGGCGCCGTTTCGCAGGCAATCACCAAGGCATTGGACTCATGTCCGGATGCCAGCACCCTCGCGATGGGGTTCGACGACCAGCCAATGACGGTTCTCCGCGAGTCCTACTTCCGGCCAGGCTCTGACGACCTCGTGCGCGAAGCGACCTCCGCCATGAACCTCGGCCTGCAATATCTAATCCAGAACTCAATCGGCGACGAAGGAGCCTTGGAGTTCACAGCGCAACTGCTTTCGGATGAGGCGCAAGTTCCGTCAGGCCACGACTTGTCGTGGTGGCCAGCCACTGAGCTAACAATGAGCGAGCGGCTTCAACCCGACCCGAGAGAGCTGGCAGCGGTACTTGCAGATGAACGTTGGGAGACGAAGGTCGGGCGCGCATACTGGCTTTGGGTCGAAGACCCTGACTCACCAGATGATGATTCAGGAACAACCGCCACAGCCGAATGGGTCGTCGAGTTCTTCGAGGAACCGCTGAGCCCGGACACGAACTTCCAGATCTTCCGGGTCCGGGGCGATCACGAGGATGGTTACCTCAGCGCGCGCAACCGTTTCTTTCTCTGGCGTTCACTGTGGAACATCTCCGTGGACCTCGACGGTGCTCTTTCGGATGACTACGGCACCGTAGACACCACCGTCGAGGGTATGGAGTCGATGGTGCTCGACGACATGCCCGGCATCGTCCGCGGCCAGCCGCGCGTGTGGTGGGAGCGGCTCCGGGACGCGGCTGATCGCCTCTGCGAGGCGGCGCGCACTGGGGAACTTTCCGACATCAGACCTCGCACAGTGGGAGAGGAGGCGCTGATCGCACTGGCTGTTCGAGACGATTACATCGAGTGGGCACAGGACTCTTTAGAGAGCGATGAGTACCAGCAAGTATTCGACTCGCTACCGACGTCATCGCACGACGGGGAGTGGGGAGAGATACTGCCCGCCCTCACCGGAGACATTGACGTCGAGATGCTGTGGCAGCCGCACTTGGACGGCATCGACAATCCGACCAACGCGATCAACATCGGTCTGGGGATGGAGGACTACCGTGCTGCGTCGTGGCATTCCCTGTTCGATCGGGTGAAAGACAGCAGGTAGCTCACAGGGGCTACGCCGTTGCCGACCATCGGGTGACGACCTTCGTCCGCTGAGCCCGGGTTGATGCACGGGCGGATGTTGCCGATCACGCATGAGCTACAGGTCATGACCCGCATGCCTGCAAACTCTTTCTATAGCCAGATGGCGGCGACTAAGGGGCGTCGACGATTCCGGCCGCGGTCGCTTGCGAACGGTCGTCCGCCGAGGAGATCCGCAACTCTTCGCGGACGATTCGCCAAGCCGCTGGCCAGAGATGGAAAAGGGCGGCGACTGTGACGCAGATGATCAACGTTGCGCTCCCCGGCACAAACGACATGTCGTCCTGGACTCCGGCCAATAGGGCATACCGCCAGTCATTCTCGGCCAGCGTCGCTATGTCCTCTTCGCTGGCCGGTTGGAGCCCGGAAACAAGGTTCTCGGCCAGCCGCGCGAAAACGGTTTGCGGGGTTACTAAAAGCGACGAAATCGCCAGCAATGCAGCGAGGCCCAAGGGCGCGGTGGCAAATGCGAGGGCGGGTCGGCTAAACGATTCGCATGCGCGTTTGACTGCGGAGAAGAGGGAAAAGTAGAAGCCGACAATGGTCCCGGTGACAGACAAGTCAACGAAAGACTGAATAGTGCCGGTGATGCCCGCCGCCGTGTCGGCGCCGGGCAGGAAGGTCGATAGAAATCCAAGACACCCTATGAGGAACCCGACGATCAAGCCCCGGCCAGCGAGGTCGCCCGCGCCGCGGAGCGCAGCAGCGACTTGCGGGTGCTCGGTGCCCCAGCTGAGAACGAACCACCCGACGACGAATGCCGGCAAGCTCGCAAGGAGAATACTTCCGCCTGCAAGTCCGAAGTAGCCCAACAAGACGTCGCTGTATACGATGTTCGGGCTGGCGAAACTGCGCACGGCCGCCACCATGGTTAGGAGCCAAACGAGGGCCAGTGCAGGTCCACGACCGCCCATGAGTATGGCGGGGCGCATCGGGACGCGAGTCGGCTCGCTCTTAGATGTATGGAGCACTCGGGCAACAGTCTTCACACGCCTCAGCCCGAGCATCAATTCGCGCACCGCAGTTGTCGAATACTGGCTGATGCGAAAGCTGGGCTCAGAAGCTGCCGGCGGAAGCCACCGGGCGAACAGCCACGCTCCTCCCGATACGACGAGCGTCAGGAGGACGAGCGGTCTGAAGACGGACACAATCATCGCGGTATCCGCTGGGATGACATGAACGAACCCGAAGACAAATACTTCAAGCACGACGAGGACGAGCGCAGCTTCCGCAATTGCCGACACGCGGGCGCGAAGAGAGCTAGCAGCCCGCGCATTACGGAAGCTAAGAATTAGTAAGAGACAGAGCCCCAGAATGAGGAGTCCTAAGATCGAGAAGCCTAACCATGCAGAGGAGTTCTCGGATTCGATCACAGTGTTGCTCATGTTGTTGAGCATATATTTGATCTGGCAGGCTTCTGACCACGGTCTCGAAAGTCGAGACTGCCGCGCATAGGGCGAACATGACTAAAAAAAGATTCATGGCAGCCGTAACTTCGATCCCACCTCTCCTACGTGTCGGGCTCTGCGCAGCAGGCGTTGGTATGACGTTCTTAGCGGCGCTGGCATGTGGAGCTTTCACCGAAGGTCTCACATTCCTTATCGGTGAGCGGGCGGGCCCAGCTGACGAAATCAGCGGCATCACATCGATCCTTGCGATCCTGGCGATCGCCGCACTGTTCGTTTTCGAGACGATAGCAGCGTGGCTCATCGGACGAACCCCTCGTCGTCAAACCGAACTCAGGGGCACGCAAACTCCGGGCACACTCGATGCGACAACAGGAACAGCCTTCGTGATCATCGTTGCCGGGTTTGCGGCAGTCGTTTTCGCGGCCGTGGACGGACTAATTGTTCAGCCGACGAACTCCTCTTTCGAGGGGCTGCTCATCGCGGTCACCACCGTACTCGCCGGTATACCGCTGTTCTTCGTAGTGCTACCCCTCGCGATCCCTGAGCGGCATTTCATAGTTGGTGCACTGCTGCCCGGATCGAGCGGTAGATAGCCCGCACGGGTACTGCCCCGCCGTTCACAATGTCGTCGGGTATTCGCTTCCCGAGAAACGTTGGAGTGCTTGTCGAATGTCTTCGATAACCAGGTCCGCATCAGTGCTCGGCTCAGCCGTTCCATCGCCGTTCTGGCCACGCAATTGTGCTGATCGACGAGCAGCTATGTCGTAGTTTCCGGCCAGCTCCGCCAGAGGGTATTCCTGACTCAAATAGATAGCGAGTGTGCCATCGTCATAAAGGTCATCTTGCGCTACGTGGTGCAACATCAACCACACTTTGAACGAAGGCTGGCTGAACGCGATCAGGATCCGGTTTCGTCGGGCAAATGCAAGAACTTCCTGATCTTGGATACTTTCCGCTCCGTTGACGACACACCAGACGCGATCGATAGGCGACCCCTTGGCCTTCTCTTCCTTACGAATTTGGACAGCAAGGTCTACGATGCTTCTCAAGTCTGCCGACGGCGACAGCCGAACCTGTGCGGGGTAAGTCCCAAGTAACTTGGCGGCCCATCGGAAGTATTCGGCTTCGGATTCTTCGGTGCAAACGACGAGAATAACGTCTTTGGAGGAGAAATTTCCTTGGCGTCGCCGCAGATCGCGCGGCAGCTGGGGAGGCATGTCGCTACTGCTCCGACTCATTCCAAAGATCCAGGAATGTATGACTGTCGACCCGTGGAATCGCTCCGTACCGCCCGTTTAGATAACTCCGACTAAACACCTCGTCTTTTCGCACTTTATAGCGCCCGAGGTCTCGTAGCTCGCTCGCGCCTTCGTCGTCCTTCTCTACAAACCAGATTTGGTCTCTATTCAAAGCCGAGTATTCACCTGTGTTCATCATCACAGTCACATCATGGGTGGTGATGATCAGCTGGGCTTGACGTGGGTTTGTTTCCGGGGTCTGGAATAGGCGCACGACCTCTGTGACCAAGCGGGGATGAAGGGATGTATCGAGTTCATCGACGATTAGAACGCCGCCAGTACGCAGTCGCTGAAGAACAGGTCCTAACAAGGCGAGAAAATTGCGAGTTCCGAGCGATTCCCACTCGAATGGCATGGCTATGGGGTTTTCGTCGCCTCGTGCATGGAGCAGTTGCGGTTGCAGGGTCGCCAACCGAATTCGTTCGTTGATCTCCTCTACCGGAGAGTCGGGATACAACGCTTCCCACACTCGCCGCCACTGGGTGTATGCCTCACTCGTCGCGGGTGCATTCTCAATGTTCAGTGATGCGACACCTAGATCAGCGTGCTGTAGGAGCCTGGTCACGTTCCGCGTTAGAACTTCGTCCTGCGTGAGTGTCTCCAACGTGTCCTGGAGCAGATGCTGCATGTTGCCTGAGTCAACAAAACGAACCAAGTTCGAGAATCGCTCCTGAAGGGGAGTTAGAAAATCGTGGTTTACCAGGGCAGCGGTCGATAAGAGGAGAGCGTGCCCTCGCGTCGCCCGTGCCAGCAATTGGCTGGGGCCCGTCATGGAATCGCCAAAAGTCCACCTCTCCTCTCCGCTAACCTGCTCGCGCGCGAACAGCAGACGCGCCCGATTTTTGGGGAAGGAATAGAGGGTTTCCTCGATGATCGACTCCGCATTGTAGCTGAATGCGTAGTCGTATCGGATCCCGTCGAACCGCACCGTCGCGGTAAAGGAGGTCGGAAGGAGTTCACCTTCCCGCAGCACGAACGGACTATAGGGGAGACTTCTGCTGCCACGGGTAGCGGAGTTCCCAATTAGGGAGAACATCGTATCTAGGGCGCGAAGCAAGTTTGATTTACCGGATGCGTTGGAGCCGAATACCGCTATCGCAGGCGCAACATCCTCATGGTTGAAATCTGGCTGAAAATCCTTGGTCGGCCGGGTGAAATTTAGGGTCGCTTCATCTCTGAAGGACCTGAAATTCGTTGCGGTGAACGCGACAAGGACTGAAGTTGCACTGGCCATAAGAGCAACTCTAGTCGCCCTCAAGGCTATTTTGGACCAATTTACGCAAAAAATAGCCTAAGAGCAGACAGCGGGGTGGATTAGACGCTAGAATAAAGCTGCCCGTCGATGACAATCAGATTATCGATGACACTTGAAGAAAGCAGAATGACCCCGGTGGAATGGCAACCATCAAGGTCACCACCACGCGGGGTCAAGAGTTCTGGTAGGAACATTTCGATCCTAGCCCCATGCCGGCAATGCGCAATGCAGCCTGCCTGGGTGAGCGGCGGTATCTGCGGATTGAGATGGACAGTTTGAGACGCAGTAGCAACGGATTCACCGTGACCTGCCCGCACTGCCGCACCCGTTTTCTGATCGGTGGCTACATGCCCGGTTTGATCGCGTGCGGGAAGTGCGGCAAGACGATCAACCTGAAGTAGTTCAGATGTCAGCTTTGGCGAGGCCGTCCGGCCCCGCCGGGCGACTTCGCGCCCGCGGAGCCGTCCGAGGCACCTATATGGGTGTGCCCTCTTCACGATCGGGGAAGAGGGCACAGAACGTTCACTTTGACTGGGTGACGCGCGTTCAGAATACCCAACGCGGGCGAGGAAGGAGTATGCCCTATGGCTAAGACCTCGAACCGTGTTACCAGCAAGGCAGTTGCACAGAAGGCGTCCAAGGCGCTTTCTGACGGCCGCTCCTCTGATCGCACGAAGAGCATTGCAGCCAGCGCGCTTTCGCAGCGCAAGCGCTAGTTGAGTCGCCAGGGGCTGGCGCCGATCCGCCAGCCCCGCACCCAACAGCAACCGACAGCACTACGGCACATTGGAGTAGTAGATGGCAATTGAAATCACACACGTCCGGTTCTCCGGTCAATACAAGACGCACGAGGCGATCACCGACTACAAATGGCGCAGTCGCGAAGACGGCAGCGTAGGGACGAGCGACAAGCCGACCCTCGTTGCGTGGGTTGACGACAAGGGACTCGCGTACGTCGGGAGCGGAGCACAGCAGGTTCAGGTCGGATCGGTGCATCCGACGGGTTCGTCTGCCTACCTCCGGACGTTCGCCGACGACAAGTGGTCGAACAACCTGCTCTCACTTCCGACCTTCTAAACGAGTGGGGCTCCATAGCGCGCGGAGCCCCACTCCGGCCCGCGTTTCGTGTGGGAGGCTAAGGACTTCACACCCGACGCCGCTTCGTCAATTCACTCATGTGCCGAGCAGGACCCCGGATGTACGCCGGGTCAGAACGGCCCCTCTCTGAGGTGAGGAGCGCCTGCATCGCGGGGTTCGCAGGGTTGGCGAATCACCTGGCCCGAGATGTGGTTTGGGACGTGTCGGACATGGTGGTTCTCCTTATACAAGGCTCGATGGTTGGTGGCGTCTGGGCCACGGCGGAGCTCGGCTCAACCTGCTCCGTATCCTTGCGTTCCCAGAACTGCTGAAACGCCACCGCCGGTAGGGACTCCCTCGATTCAGCCATCCGCATCGCGTGCGCCGTCCATCGTGTCCATGTGTCGCCTCGTGCTGGGACACCGACCGATGCAAACCGTTCACGGCTTGGTCACCAGCCTGTGTTCTCGGGTCCATGAACCGCCCGCGATGCTGCCATGATTGAGATTCGCTCGACGGGCGACGCCCAGGGCGCTCCTCTAATGAGAAATGAGACAGTAGTGACGCTGCCGACTCCGTCAAGGAACTCGCCGACCTTCTTCTTCGGCAATCGCGGCACGATCTCCGCGCTCGAAACGCTCTCAGGTGCCTCCGACCTCGTTCTCTACTGCGGGGCAGGCGTCAGCATCGACCAAACCAGCGTGACCTGGACACAGCTCGTGAAGGGCGTGTTCCGTATCGCCAAGGCGACGCTCGGCGACGATCACCGTCTCAAAGAAACCAAATCGGTCGAGTATCTCCTCGCCCACCTCGGCGATGACCGGCAGGCCGCATCGATCCTGGTGGAAGAGTTCCGCGACACGAACGAGTCGGAGAACATTTTTCTCGGCACGAAGCTAAAGGACGTCCTATACCGCAAGCGTGGGTGGCAACGCGGATACATCATGCGCAACCTAGTCCAGCTCTCGTTGGCTGCCGCGCGGCATGGCCGCAACGTGACGATCATCACCACCAACTACGACGTCTACATCGAAGACGAGTTCGTCGAGCGCCGCAACAAGCTCATCGCGGCCGGGCTGCCCGCCGACGAAGCCGGCGGCCTCAGCCGTCGAGTACTCGACGGATCCGCGGACAGTCGAGTCGTCGAGGTCGTGGCCGCCGGATCGAAAGCCACAACCGTCGAGATCATCTACCTGCACGGCCGGGTCGACCACGTCGGGGGCGTCGAAGGCGACATCGTCCTGACCGAGCAGAGCTACGCGCGATCCCGGGAGCGCTCATCGCAGATCCTGCGCGACAATTTCTCCGGCGACAAGGGCGTCCTCATCGTCGGAGCGAGCCTGACCGATGAGCCTCTGATCCACGCCCTCGCACTCACCAAGTCCAAGAACCAGAAACGCTTTATCCTCCTGAAGGCGCCCGAGCAGCTCAGCGAACCGCTCAAGGAGTTGAAGTCGCACGACACGGCCACAGTGATCGATGCCGTCAGCGTCGGAAGCGCGTGGCAGCTGCGAGCGACGCATCTCGGCGTCAAGCATCTGTCGCCAATGAGCCACAGCCAGAGCGCACAATTCCTCGAAGAGCTGCGTGTATGTCTGACCGCCGCCGAACTCACGAAGAACGTCAGGCACTACGGGCTTCCCGGCTCCCGGATCGGCTACCCGCAGCGACTCGCGATCTGGCATGCGTCCTGGTCTAAGAAGAAGAACGTTCGGAACGCCAACCTTGCACACAAGAAGCTCCACGAGACGTTGACCGTGATTCAGGTCCTGCTCAAGGAATACGCGGCGTCGGGTGAAACCCTCCGCATCGAACTCTGGGCACGTCGCGACCCGAGCTCGACGAACCGTCGGCTGACCCTGTGGGCGAATTCGACCGGGCCTCTCCTGGAAGAGTCGACCATGCGCACCGAGGCAATCGACGGCGCGACGAGGAACGCTTCGGTAAGGGCCCTGTTGGAAGGCCGACCGTTGCTGACGAGGCTCTCCGACATGAGGTATCCGGTCAACGCTTCGCGCTGGCAGACGTTCCTGTCCGTTCCGATCTTCGTACAGGTTCCGACAGCCGTTAAGGGTGCCGTGGATAGCGCCTACATTCCCGTCGGGGTGGTGACCCTCGCGTCGGACAAGCAGCTCGGGTCCGACGTCGACCCGTCAGTGCTAAGCGACAGCCTGCCGGTCGATCAGTTCGTGGCGCTCAAGCAACAGCTCATCGCGATGGGTCGCGAAGTCCTCCGCATGTAAGGGAGGCAGCGCGTCTAGATGATCGACGACTTCTTGATGCCCGACGCACGCTTGATGGTCGACGACTTCTTAATGCTCGACGCGTTCTTGATCACCGAGGTCTTCTTGATGCCCGACGACTTGACGATCGATCCGGTAGACGCGGCTCTCAGGACGCTTGCAAGTCCTCTGAAGTTGGCGTCGCTCTCGCGCTTGTTCACGGCGTCGGCGTGCTTCTGAGCCTTCTCTAAAAGGGCGCGATCGGCGTTCGTCAGCTTGCCTGTAATCGTAACCATCGCTCGAATCGACCCCTATGTGTTTGCCTGTACCAGCTATGTATGCGGCGGAACCCGGTCTAGGTGCGAGCCGTACGTGGATGAGCTAGTTGACTGATACTAGCCAATTGTATCGGGCGCCCGCCATGGGTTGCCGGTACTAGTTGTGCAGTCCCGTACCGCATGATGGTGTGCCAGAGCCGCGGCCGTCACTTCGCCGCCGCCACCATCGCTTGTGTCTCTTGGAGCGAGCAGTCGATCTGCGCTTCAGAGTCTTCGACAGTGCAGCCAATCACCGGCGATGACTCTCAGTGGCAGAACGGAAACGAAACGGTCGCGGAGCGCCGCTTGGTCTTCTTGCGCACCACCACCCATCTCCTGCCCTCGTCGAGAATCCCTTCGGTGGACACCTTCAGCCGACAGTGCCCTGACATTCGTAACGCACCGGAAACGGCTTCGTTCGTTCATGTTCTGCACCTTGCCGTTGTCCAGCGTCCGGTCGAACCAACGGTCGTTGACGGCCCGAAGTCGGACCGTGAAGGTAACGCAGTTCCCGGACCGTTCCATTCCCGATGTCCGACCCCGGATATCGATCCCTCGGTGCCGAAGCCTCCGCCCGTCGGATCATCTGCACTAATCGTGTACGGCATCGCATCCTCCTTTTCGTTCCGGGAACTGTGCCTGCTTCGTCCCGTGGGATTCAACCTTTATTGCTCGGCGAGCTCATGCACACACCGTCGGTGAGAGCAGGCCGACGTGCGGAACTTCAGGAGGTGCCGGCATGAAATGCAGCGGGTACCTTCTGCGCGGCTCAGGCGCCGACGCCCCGCAGCCACTGCTCAACGGAATGCGGCTCAAACCTGCGTGTGACTTGCGCTCTAGTCAGCGTCGTCAACTTGATCTCATGAGGCAGGTGCGCCGCGTGCATCAATAGAGCTGAACCACCTCGTCAAACCGCTCCGCCGGCACCTCCGCAACCGACCCATACCCACCGGCCTCCAGTCGATCCGCGACCCCGACAAGCCACTGGCGTCGCCGCTCCGGCAAGTCACTCATGTGCCGGTCAAGGCCCCGGAGGTATGCCGGGTCCGACCGGCCCCACTCTGAGGCGAAGAGCGCCTGCATCGCGGGGCTCGCAGGGTTCTCGAATCGCCTGGCCAGCGACGTGGTCTGAGACGTATCGGACATCCTGGTTCTCCTTATCTGGGGATCGATGGTTTGGTGGCGATTGCCAATGGCGGAGCTCGCGAAAGCGCCGCTAGGCGCGTCGAGGATGCCCTCCGACGCAGACCCGCCGCAGTCGCGGCAAAAGCGGCGCTGAGCCGCCTAGATGCTGGCGCTGCGGGGCGCGAGAGGATTTTCACTTTCCCAGTGGAGGATCGTGGGTTTTGAGGTGCCTGAGGAGGCCAGTGTTTGTATGGCCAGATGAGATACGCGAGGAGCCCGCCGTTGAAAGCCCCGCATCCCCGTGTGAACACTGGGGAGCGGGGCTTTCGTCATGTCGGCCGCAGTGATCGCCGACGAATCGCCGTCGCCTCGCCGGGGGCGTGGCGCTCTCGTCCTGTGCGCCGCCCCTTTCCTCGAGAGCCCGAGACGGCGTCTCGGGTCCACCTGTCGAAGACACGCGCAAAGTCGACGAATCCGCCACTACGGCTAGCGTAGAGTCAATGAAACCGGTTACATTGAGGGAACTACCGCTTCCCGTCCCTCGTCGAGATGTGAGAACCATGCGCTCCGTGCCCCTGCTTGCCGACGTCGCATCCGCTCGACCCGCCGCCGCGACCGGCGAGTGCCTGTCGGTCTTCTTCGCCGCACACGACCAGCCGCGCGCCTGCCTCACCGATCCCGACGTCGTGGGCAACGGGCCCGCCGCGGGCCACTGGCAGCTGCTCGGCGTCGACGACACCCGCCGCCGCGCCTACTACGCGCGCGTGGCGCACTCGGCCGGCTTCAGCTGCGCCGACCTCATCGCGCCCGGCGCGCTTCCCCGGGTGTCGCGCGCGATGGACCCCCACCGCCACGAGTAGCAAGCGACGAGGGCAAGCGGATGATCGAACCTCATCCGCTGGGACGAGGGGGTGGCGACCTCCGGCCGACGCCCGTGACACGCGAAACTGGAATTCTCGGAGAAGAACAACGACGGGCATCCGCCGCGCCGACGTTCGGCCGCGCACCGCGGCCCCTACCGAGGAGAGCACCACCATGAGAACAGCCACGAGCACGGTCCGCACCATCGCAGCATCCGCAGCACTCGTCCTCGCCGGGGTCGGCGTGGCAGTCGCCACCACGGCGGCGGCCCCTGTGCCGGAGATCGAGGTGGTGCCCGCCGTCGCCTCGCCGCTGCTGTCGCAGGCGGTGGCCGGCTACGAGGGGAAGTGGGCGATCGAGGGCGGATCGGTGATCCAGTCCTTCGAGGAGCACGGCGTGCTCGTATCGACCGGGGGCACGCCCCTGAACGGCGATCCCGCGCCCGAGGAGGTCGTCTCGTTCGGCTTCGTCGGAGGCTTCGAGAACCTCGAGACCGGCGCCGCCTACGCGCAGTTGAGCGGACAGGCCGGCGCAGGCGTCACCGCCGTGCGCGTCGTCAGCGCCTCCGGGACGGTGACCAGTGCCGCCCTGGTCGACGGCATCTGGGGCGCCGTCTGGCTCGCCGGAGACGACGAGAACGAGTACGGCGCCGCGACCATCGAGTTCGACACGGCCGCCGGCACCCGCACCGTGTCGACCACCGACGTCGACGTCATCGCGGCAGAGCAGCGGGCTGACGACCGGAAGTAGCCGGCCGTAGGCAACGGATGGCCCGGGTCGGCCGGACCCGGGCCGTCGCTCCGCCCTGGCCGCCCGGGCCGCCGCTCACCAGCTCGGGTTCGTCCACTCCCAGTTGACGCGGTCGTAGACAGGCGCGAGTCCGGCGCGCACCAGGTTGTTGAGTGAGGGATTGGCGCCCTCGACCGACGGGCGACCGGTCTCCGCGATCAGGCGGGTGACGCCCGCCGCCCGCGCGGCCCGCGCCCGGATCGCGATGAGCGCGGACTGCGCTCCGCGGCCGCGGTACTCGGGCAGAGTCGACGCGCCGAGCAGCGCGCCGACGCCGTCGACGACCGCGAGCGACGCCCCGGCGACGATGGAGTCGCCGTGCCACGCCCCGAAGGCCTGGATGGTCCCGCGCCGTGCCGACTCCGCCGCGATGGACGCGAGGTGCTCGGGCGGCATGCCGAAGCCGCGGAACACGGCGTGCGCCCACTCGTCGAGGTCGTCGGACCCGACTGCCGCTACGCGGAGACCGGACGCCTCCCGCGCGGCCGCGTCGACTTCCCCCTCCAGCTTCACCCAGCTGGAGCCGTGGGCGAGCGCGAACTCGGCGCAGATCTCGGGCCAGTCCGCCGGCAGCAGGACGGGGGCGATCTGGATCGTCGCCGACGGTGTGCCGGCCGCGACGTAGAAGTCGACGATCTCGGCGATCGTGGCACGGTCGACCGGGGAGCCGAAGCCGAGCGACTTGCTCCAGTACGCGACCGGGTCGTTCGCCATCGAGGTGGCGATGCCGCCACCCCTCAAGCGGATCGCGCTGGTGCCGAGAACGCTCGCCGCGGGCCCGGGTGCCGCGCTCAGCCAGTCGAAGAACCACGCCGCCTCGACGCGTTCGGCGGCGAAGTCGCGGCGGAGGTGATCGGAGGCGTCGGGATCGTGGGGGAGGGAGGTCATGGCCTCCACGCTAGATCGGTGCGCCGTGCCGGTCATCCGTGCAACCACCGAGGTTGGTGTGCGCACCTGTCTGAACGCCGGGGCGCGGCATCCGCCCTGCTGCTTTCTTAACAGACGGATGCCCGGCAGCCGGTCGGGCTGTCGGGCGTCCGCTCTCTGCGGGGTTGCGCGCGCGGTTACGCGGTGGCGTCCGCCGCCTCGATGATCACACGGGCGACGGTCGCGGCTTCGGCGACCATGCTGAGGTGTCCGGCCTCGACCCGGGTCACCGTGGAACCGGCGCGCTCGGCCATGAACAGCTGGGTGTCCAGTGCGATGCTGTGGTCGTCGGTGCCGGCCACGTACCAGGACGGGAGGGCCTTCCATGCCGGGTTCGCACCGGTGGGCTCGCTCAGGGCGCCGTAGGTGATCGGGCGCTGGCTGGCGAAGTAGGTCGCGGTCTGGTCGTCGCTGAGGCCGTTGGTGAAGCCGCCGGCGAAGGCGCCCTCCTTCAGGTACAGGTCGACGTTGTGCTCGCCGGGGAACGGCGCCGTGTCGAACAGGGCGTCGGCGTCCACAGGCCCGGCCTTGCTGGAGAGCTCGAGGATGGTCTCGCCCTCCTCGGGCACGAAGGCGTTGAGGTAGACGAGGGCCTTCACGTCGGGGTGGCCGAGGGCTGCGCCGCCGATGAGCGCTCCGCCGTAGGAGTGGCCGACGAGGACGACCGGGCCGCTGGTGCGGGTCTCGAGGAACGCGGCGAGGTAGTCGGTGTCGCCGCTGAGCGAGCGCAGCGGGTTGGCGAAGTTGACGACGGTGTAGCCCTGGCTGGAGAGGATCTCGCGAACCTGGTTGAAGGGGCTGGCGTCGCTCCATGCTCCGTGGACGGTGACGATGGTGGGCTTGGCGGTGTTCATGATGGGTCCTTTTCTGGCGGTGATGGGTGGGTGGGAGGGGGGACTACTTGGTGGCCGCGGCGTCTTTGATGACGTCGGCGGTGGTCTCGGGCTCGGCGACCATGGCGAGGTGTCCGGCCTTGACCTCGGTCACGGTGGAGCCGGCGCGCTCGGCCATGAAGCGCTGGGTGGAGATGTCGATGCTGTGGTCCTCGGTGCCGGCGATGTACCAGGACGGCAGGGTCTTCCACGCGGGGTTCGCGCCGGCGGGCTCGTTGATGGCGGCGTAGGTGATCGGGCGCTGGCTGGCGAAGTAGGTCGCGGTCTGGTCGTCGCTGAGGCCGTTGGAGAAGCCGCCCGCGAAGGCGTCCTTCTTCAGGTACAGGTCGACGTTGTGGTCGCCGGGGAACGGGGCCATGTCGAACGTGGCGTCGGCGTCCACGGGCCCGGCCTTGCTGGAGAGCTCGAGGATGGTCTCGCCCTCCTCGGGCACGAAGCCGTTCAGGTAGACGAGCGAGGTGACGTCGGGGTCGCTGAGTGCTGCGCCGCTGATGAGCGCTCCGCCGTAGGAGTGGCCGACCAGGACCACGGGGCCCTCGGTGCGGGTCTCGAGGAAGGACGCGAGGTAGCTGGTGTCGGTGGTGAGCGAGCGCAGCGGGTTGGCGAAGTCGACGACGGTGTATCCGTCGGCCGTGAGCAGCTCCTCGACGGCGTCGAAGGGGCTGGCGTCGCTCCACGCTCCGTGCACGAAGACCACGGTGGGCTTCGGGTCGGTGGAGGAGGCCGGGCTCGCGTCGGCGCCGGCGGGCGTCGCGGCGGCGGCGCATCCGGTGAGTGCGGCGACGGCGAGGAAGGAGGAGGCGGCGAGAACGGCGGACTTGCGGCCGATGGAGAAGCGGGAGAAGGAGTTCATGATGGCGGCTTTCTGTGGGAGGGATAGTGCGGTGATGGGACGGCTCGACAGGGCCTGCGAGCTATGTAGACGAACTAGTAACTCTACGTGCAGGAACAGCATGCACTGCCGGCGGCTGGAGCGCAAGTCGACGGGCCAAATTGCTTGTCGAGACTGAAGAAACGGATGCGGGGGAGCGTCCGCTGCGGCTCACTCTCCCGCGTGCGCCGTCGGCTCCGGGAGGTTCCCCGGTGTCGTCGTCTGGTCCCCTGGTACCGACTACGCGCATCCGCCGGGTCGAAACGCTCGCACTGCGGGCGTCCTCGCCTACGCTGCAGGAATGAGCCAGGGCGATCGATCGACTGTATTCAGCGGTTCCCCCGCGCGAAACGACGAATCGGCGGGTCCGATGCAGGGAGTGCTGCGCACCGCGATGCTCCGGCATCCTCGCCTCACCGACGCCGCGGTAGCTTTCGTGGCGCTGGGCTGGGTCTACTTCCAGCAGAACATCGTTGGGCTGAGCGCCCCGCTGGCCGAGCAGCTCGGCGGGCCGCTCTTCGTGGTCTCTGCGCTGGCGTGCGCGGTGCTGATGCTGAGGCGGTCACTGCCGGTGACGACGGTCGTCGCCACGTTCCTGGCGTGCGCGGCGCTGGTGGCCCTCGGCCGCCCCGTCGCATTCATCGCTCTCGCTGTCGCTCTCTACTCGCTCGGCGTCTACCGCTCGGGTCGAGCCGCGGGCATCGGCGCCGTGGCGGTGGCGGGCCCGATGGTGGGCCTCCTCTATGCCAAGTATCCGACTCAGGCTCAGGCGGGCGACTACACGACGATGGTCATCGAAATGGTCGCCTTCGTGGGCATCGGGTCGTTGCTCGGTATCAATGTCGGCAATGCGAGGCGGAACGTCCGCGCGATGATGCGCCAGGCTGAGCAGCGGTCCCTCCTCGCCGTCGCGGACGAGCGCAACCGGATCACTCGTGAGATGCACGATGTGATCGCGCACGGACTGTCGGTGATGGTGCAGTTGGCCGACGGTGCGGAGGCGGTGGCTGAAGCGGACCCCGTCAGGTCCCGCCTCGCCGTCCACCACATCGGCCTCACGGGGAGGCGGTGCCTGGCAGACGTGCGCCGAGTTCTCGGAATGCTGCACGACCCGGGAGCCGAAGCCGAACTGGCGCCTCAGCCGTCCCTCCGCGAGCTCGACGCGCTGACCTCCACCTACACGGCGGCCGGGCTTCCCGTGGTGGTCGAGCGGCAGGGTGAACCGCCCTCCGACCCGGCCGTGCAGCTCCTCGTCTACCGCACCGTGCAGGAGTCGCTGACGAACGCCCTGCGCTACGCGGTCGATCCCAGTCGGGTTCTCGTGGAAGTGCGCGCCGACGAGCGCGGTGTACGGATCCACGTCTGCGACGACGGGCTGGGACGGAGCGGGCACGAGGCTGCCGGAACGGGCCGCGGCCTCATCGGACTACGGGAGCGGACCGCCCTGTTCGGCGGAACCCTGGACGCCGGACCGAACACCGGGCCGGGCTGGCACACCACCGTCGAGATCCCCGCTCAGACGGTCCCGACGACATGACCGCCATCACGGTACTCATCGTCGACGACCAGGACCTCGTCAGGATGGGGATGTCCATGGTGCTCGGCCAGGCGGAGGGGGTCACCGTCGTGGGCGAGGCGACGAACGGCGCCGATGCCATCGAGCGGGCGCGGATGCTCCGCCCGGACGTGGTTCTGATGGACGTGCGTATGCCGGGAATCAACGGCATCGACGCGACATCCGCTATCACGAAGGAGTTGCCGGACACCTCCGTACTGATCCTGACGACTTTCGACCTCGACGAGTACGCCCTCGGCGGGCTGCGCGCCGGCGCGAGCGGATTCCTGCTCAAAGACGCGCTCGCCGCGGAACTGGTGCAGGCGGTCAGGACGGTCGCGGGCGGAGACGCGATCGTCTCACCGCGAATAACCCGGCATCTGATCGAGCTGCACAGGGCCTCCATTCCGCCGGCAGCCGGCGGCGGGGCGTCCGGTCTGGCCGATCTGACCGGCCGGGAGCGGGAGGTGCTGCTGGGTATGGCGCAGGGCTTCTCGAACTCGGAGATCGCGTCGAACATGTACCTCTCGGAGTCGACCGTCAAGACCTATGTCGGGCGGGTGCTCTCGAAGCTCGGGCTGCGCGACCGTGTGCACGCCGTGATCTTCGCGTACCAGGCCCGGCTCGTGTGAGCCCGGCGATACGCGCGGCCGTCGGCCCTAGCGCGGCGAGGAGATGACGGCGCGGCTCGCGGAGAGCAGGGCGGCGCTGACGCGCTCGGCGTCGCTGAGGTAGCCGGTGACCATGGCCCCGTCGCGCAGCATCATGAGTTCGCCGGCGACGGCGGGGTCGTCGATGCCGATCGACCCCGTGAGCTTCTCCAGCATCGACAGGAACCAGGCGCGATGGGACGCGACGACCTTGCGCACGGGGTGCCCTGCGTCCGCGTACTCCGCTGCGGCGTTGATGAACGGACAGCCGCGGAAGCCGGGGGTGCATGCCTCCGCTCCGATCCCCTCGGCGACGAGGCGGATCGTCTCGTCGACGTTGCCGTGCGCGGCCTCGCTGGCGCCGAGGATCGCCCCGCGCTCCCAGGCGGCCCGGCGCTCGAGGTAGGCGACCACGAGGTCGTCCTTCGAGGGGAAGTGCCGGTAGAAGGTGACCTTGGTGATTCCCGCGCGCTCGATGATCTTGTCGGCGCTGATCGCGCGGATGCCCTCGGCGTAGAACAGCTCCGCGCCCGCGTCGATGATGCGCTCGCGGGTGATCGCGCCGCGACCGAGGGGCGCGGCGACGCCTTCGGAGGCGATTGCGTGCGTCGACGTAGCCATGGTGAACCTTTCGTTTCTACAGTCCAACAATCATAGTCGCATTGCAGAGTGACTGGTTCGTCTACGTCGCAGAGACGGCTCTCACGCCGTTCAGGATGATCGCGCAGCTTCGGCGCCACTGCTCGGGCGGGGCGTGCACGCCGAGGCACTCGCCCGCCGAGACGGATGCGCGGCTGAGCAGCACGATGTCCTCCCACGTGACGTCGGCGCGGAGGGCTCCCTCGGCGTGCGCGCGCTCCACGAGCGCGCGCACGAGGCCGCTCAATCGGCCGTTGTAGCTGCACATCTCCTCGTCCGGCATCGCCGGCGACAGCGACAGGTACTCGGCGATCCCCTGGTTGTCGACCTGGGTCTTGCTGAAGAACGTGAAGAAGTCCGCGAAGCCGTTCCATGCGTCCGGGTCGTCGAGGGCGGCCTGTGCGACAGTCTCCACCTCGTCTATGCCGTCGGCGAGAATGTCGCGGATGAGCGAGTCCTTCGAGCCGAAACGTCGGTACAGGGTTCCCACTCCGACCTCGGCCCGCGCCGCGATCTCGGCCGCGGTCACATCCATGCCCTTCTCGGCGACGAGGTCGCGGGCCGCCGCGACGAGCCGCAGGCGGTTGCGGCGCGAGTCCGAGCGCTGATCGGGCGTGATGGGCGGCGTCTCGACGGTAGGCATGGACCCAGTTTAGGCGAAACCGGACGAGACCATTCCGCATAGGGCTATGCTCTAAACGGAACAATGCATTCCGCTTTGTTCCATCGATCTTTGGAGCGTCCCCCATGACCACCTACATCCAGACCGTGCGCAGCCGTGCGCTCGCCGGCCGCGCGGCCGAGTTCCGCGACTGGTACCTCGAGACGCACATTCCAGACATGCTCCGCCTTCCCGGCTTCGTGTCCGCCGATCTGCTCCGCTCGCTCGGCGCCGACAATGCGCCCGCCGAGTTCCTCTGCATCTACACGATCGAGACGGCCGACCTCGCCGCCGTGCAGGCGGCCATGCTCGCCGCCGGCGCGACCACCGTGCCGAGCCCGGCCATGGACCTGCCCGCCACCCGCGTCGAGTTCTTCGAGCAGGCCGCCGCGTGACCGCCCCGATCCGGGTCGGCATCGTCGGCGTCAACGCGCACCGCGGCTGGGCGGCGGAGGCGCACATCCCGGCGCTGCGCGCTCTGCCGGCGTACGAGATCACCGCGCTCAGCACCACGCGGCAGCAATCGGCGGATGCCGCGGCAGCGGCCTTCGGCGTGAAGCTCGCGTTCGGCAATCACCACGACCTGGTGACGAGCCCCGAGGTCGACCTCGTCGTCGTCACCGTCAAGGTCGCCCATCACCGTGAGATCGTCGACGCTGCACTCGACGCCGGAAAGGCTGTCTACAGCGAGTGGCCGTTGGGCCTCGATCTCGTTCAGGCGCAGGCGATGGTCGATCGTGCGGAGAGCGCGGACGTCCGCACACTCGTCGGGTTGCAGTCCCGCAGCACGCCCGCCGTGATGTTTGCGCGCGACCTGATCGCCGAGGGATACCTCGGCACCGTGCTGTCGACGACGGTGATCGGCTCCGCCGGTCTCGGCGGCGCGATCGACCAGGGCAACTCCTACATCGTCAAACGCGAGAACGGCGCGACCCTGCTGCGCCTCGTCGCCGCGCACAGCATCGACGTGCTCACCCACCTGCTCGGCGACTTCGCCGAGGTGTCCGCCGTGCTCGACACCCGTCGTCCGGAGATGGTCGTCATCGAGACCGGCGAGCGGATCGTCAAGACCGCGCCCGACCAGGTCGCGGTCGTCGGTCGCCTCGAATCCGGCACCACGGCGAGCCTCCACTTCCGCGAGGGGCATCAGGGCGGCGAGATGTTCCTGTGGGAGATCAACGGCACCGAGGGGACTCTCCAGCTGCGGGCGGGAGGTGGCCACCCGGGGATGTTCGCGGTGACCATCGCCGGAGCGCAGGGCACCGGCCGCCTGGAGACGCTCGCCATCCCGGATCACTACTCCGCACGCACCCCGGGACTCGAGTCGCTGGAGAATACGACGGCGCACAGCGTGGCGCGGATGTACGACGCCTTCGCCCGCGACCTCGGGACCGGTTCGCGCGATGCGCCGGACTTCGCCCAGGCCCTCGGCACGTTCCGCGTCATCGAAGCCATCGAGAGCGCCGCTGCATCCGGCGCACGGGTCACGGTCTCGAAGGCGCACGGGGCCGGCCGCTGACGAGCAGGGCGACCCCGACGATGCCGGCGCCCGCCGCGACGACCACGGCGAGGCGCCGTCGGCGGCGGAGTCGACCCGCCGCGATCCCGCGCAGAATGATCGTCTTCGCGGCGGCCTGCGGCGTTCCGAGGCTGGCGAGAAGCGCCGACGCGCCGCGCGAATCGAGCCACGACAACTCCTCCTCGAGGGCGTCCATCTCGCTGTGCCGGAGCGGCGCAGGCGCGCGTTCCAGCGCGCATTCGAACGCGGCGAGGTAGTCGGCCGTGGCCTGTCGTGAGTCGGCGAGGTTCGTCGGCGCCTGGCTGTCGCGGGGCGCGGGTATGGGAAACAACACGCTACGACGCTACGGAGACCACCGTCCGGTGCCATCCGTAGAACTACGAGACTATCCAGAGAAGAGAGAAAGCCACATGTCACACACCACCGAATGGGATCCGAACGCATTGCCGAACGCCGAGGGGAAGACCTTCGTCGTGACCGGTGGGCACGCGGGGATCGGTTACTTCATCAGCGAGCAGCTCGCCCGAACCGGGGCCGAGGTCGTTATGGCGTCGCGAAGCGAGGCCAAGGCTGGTACCGCGATGAGTGCGGTGCGCGCACGTGTCCCCGGCGCGCGGCTCTCCTTCGTGCCGCTCGACCTGTCGAGACTCTCGTCGGTCGCTGCGGCGGCGGCCCGCCTGTCCGAGCTTCCGCGCATCGATGCACTGGTGCTCAACGCTGCCGCCATCCTCACCGCCGCCCGCACCGAGACGTTCGACGGCAACGAGACCGTCTACGGGGTGAACGCGGTGGGCAACTTCGCTCTCGCCGCGCAGAGCATGGCGGCCCTCGAGCGCACGGCGGGAAGCCGGCTGGTGACTCTCGCAAGCATCGCGCCCCAGCTCGCCGGGCTCCGCACCCTCGACACCACCGATCTCAACAGCAGCACGCGCCGATACCGGCCCTTCCCGACCTACGCGCGCTCGAAGCTCGCCCAGATGCTCATCGCGGTCGAGCTCGACCGTCGGTTGCGTGCGGCGGGCAGCGGGGCGGCGAGTGTGCTCGCGCACCCCGGTGGGGCGCAGGACGGCCTCAGCCCTCGACGTGCCGGAGTGCTCGAACCGACCGTGCGGCAGCGGCTGAAAGTGGCGCCGCTGGCTGCCGTGGCGCAGGGCAAGCACCGGGGCGCGTGGCCGATCGTCAGGGCCGTGCTCGACCCCGCCGTGGAGGGCGGCCAGATGTGGGGGCCGCAACTCTGGGCCTCGATCGGCCAGCCGCGCCTCGGGCGAACGGCGTCACTGGTTCGCAACGCGGCGCTCGCCCGAGAGACCTGGGACGCCACCGAGACGCTGGCCGGAGTCGCCTTCAGGCCGTGACAGCCGCGTCCACGGCGACCGTCCGTCATCGTGGAAACTGAGCGACTGGAGCGTTCTCGAGTATCCGTCGATTTATATACGAATGCATTGAAACTCTTTCGTTTTGTCCCCCGAAACCGGTAGACGTGACAGATATTAAGTGCTTCACTGAACGTGAAGACAGTTCCAGTTATTGAATAAGTGGGGGGGTGGTCACCGTGGACAACAGTCTCGTTCGCGCGCTGCTCGCCCTGCCCCGGATCGTCATTCTCGGTGCCGCGGCCCTCGTCTTCTCGCTGTTTCTCGCCGTATTCGGAGCCGCCTCGAGCGCCACCGCCGCCGAGCCGTCGCCCCCGGACTCGTCGCTTCTCGGCGGGGTGGGGTCGCTGCTCGGATCGGTCACCGCCCCCGTGGCCGCCGCTGTCGCTCCGGTCACGGCACCCCTGACGCCGGTCGTCGCCGCCGTGGCCGCACCGGTCGCGCCCGTCGTCGCCGCTGTCGCGGCCCCCGTCGCACCGGTGCTGGCCCCGGTCACCACCGCGGCAGCCCCGGTCGTCGCCGCCGTCACCTCGCCGGTTCTCGGTGCGGTGGCCCCGGTGCTCGCCCCGGTCACCGACCCGCTCGCTCCCGTCGTCGGCGCGGTCGTCGCGCCGCTCGCTCCCGTGCTCTCGGCCGTGACCGACCCGCTGGCCCCGGCCCTCGCGCCGCTCGCCCCGGTTCTCACCCCGGTGGTCGACATCGTCCTCCCCGACGGCACCGTCGTCCCCGGTCTCCCCGGCACTCCCGCCTTGTCGACGGTCGTCGCGGGCATCCCCGCCGACGGCGTCGCCGGCGCAGCGGATGCGACGGTGCCGGCAGCCGAGGCGAGCAGCGTCTTCCGCTCTGTCTCGTCGACCCGCGCCGCGGCATCCGCTGACGGGGCGTTCGACGCGGCCGCTGACACGGCGGGAGCCCCTGCCGGATCCCCGGGCCAGCCGGTCCAGGCCCCGGAACTGCCGACCCCCGCACTTCCGGCGAGCAACGGCTCGAGCAGCGCCGCCGGCGCCTCGGGCACCGCGCCGGCCAGCGGCGACGTCGTCGCCGGCGCCCTCTTCTTCAACGGTCCGGTCGTGGCATCCGCCACCGCCGCAGACGACGACCTCCCCTCGTCGCCGACCTTCCCCTCCGACGCCACTCCTGACTGAGTGAGCCGTTCCTGCCCCTTGTCGGCAGGCACGGTTTCATCGGCATCCCGCCTGGGATTTCCGTCACTCGTAGTTCATGAATCAGGAGTAACACCATGTCGAAGGCAATTTCACGGGGTCTCTGCCTCGTGCTCTTCACCGGGGGCCTCACGCTCCTCGGTACGACGGTGGCCAACGCCGCCGACACCAGCGGGGACGACGGGGTGCTCTCGGGTACCCAGGTTCTCGCCCCGATCGCCGCACCGGTGGACGTGACCGGCAACGCGATCAGCCTCCTCGGCGACGCGGTCGCCGCACCGGCACCGGCACCGGCGGCTCCCGCCGCGGCTCCGGCTCCGGCTCCCGCTCCCGCACCGGTCACGACGAGCGGCGTCGACTCGCTGCTCGGCGGAACCCAGGCCGTGGTGGAGGCCGCCATCCCGGTGACCATCGGCGGCAACGCCGTCAGCCTCACCGGCGACGCGGCCAGCATCGGCACCGCCGCCGCCCCGGCACCGGTCGCACCGGTCGCTGCGGCTCCCGCAGCCCCGACCACCTCGGGCACCGACTCGATCGGATCGGGATCGCAGATCCTGCCGACCGTGAGCGTCCCGGTGACCGTCGGCGGCAACGCGATCAGCCTCCTCGGCGACGCCGTGAGCGAGGGTGCCACCTCGGCGACTCCGACCACCGCACCGGCCGCGGGCGCCGCGGCCACGACCAGTGGTGGCGACTCGGTGCTCGGCGGCACGCAGGTTCTGCCGAACATCACCGTCCCGGTGAACCTCGGCGGCAACGCGATCAGCCTGCTGGGCGACTCGGTCTCCAGCGGCGCATCGACCGCGACCGGCACCACGCCGGGCGCGGCGACCACCGCACCGACCACTGCACCGAGCACCTCGGGTGACGACGGCATCGCCGGCGGAACCCAGGTCGTCTCCGACATCACCGTCCCGGTGAACCTCGGCGGCAACGCGATCAGCGTTCTGGGCGATTCGGTCTCGACCGGTTCGGCCACGGGCGACACCGGCACGACCGGAACGACCGAGGGAACAACCACCGGCGCCAGCACCAGCGGCGACGATGCGGTTCTCGGCGGCACGCAGGTCGCGCCCGCTGTGACCGCCCCGGTCACGGTCGGCGGCAACGCCATCAGCGTTCTGGGCGATTCGGCCTCGACCGGTTCGGCCACGGGCGGCACCGGCACGACCGAAGGTACTGGCACCGGCGCCACGACCAGTGGAGACGACGGCATCGCCGGCGGCACCCAGGTCGCTCCCGTTGTGACCGCTCCGGTCACCGTCGGAGGCAACGCCATCAGCATCCTCGGGGACTCCGTCTCCGAGGGAGCAGTCACGTCGAACGCACCAGAGGGTACGAGCGGCGACGCGACCACGTCGGGGGACGACGGCATTCTCGGAGGCACGCAGATTGTGCCCGCGCTGAACCTGCCGATCCTGATCGAGGGAAACGCCGTCAGCATCACGGGTGACGGAGTCGTCTCCACCGAGGGCTTCGTCGACGGCTTCCCCGAGGAACCCACCGAGCCGGTCACTCCGGTGATCCCGGTCACTCCGGTGACCCCGGTGACCCCGGTCGCCCCGGTCGCACCGGTGGTCCCGACCACTCCGGCCGGAACCGACAACGGCACCACGGTCGCCTCGGCCGGCAGCACCAGCCGCCCGGCCGCACTCACCACGAGTGCGATCACGCCGAGCGCACTGGCCAGCACCGGCGTGGAGATCGCGCCGCTGCTCGGACTGGTCGCACTGCTGCTGATCGCCGGTCTCGCACTGGCGCTCGCCGGACGCCGCACGGCGGCCCAGCAGTAGCGACACCGTTCGAATAGGAACGACGGCCGGGCGCCCCGAGTGGGACGCCCGGCATCGTCGCGCCCGCTCGGCACCGGCCTGTCGTGTCAGTCGAGCACTGCGTAGGCCTCGAGCTCGATCCGCACATCGGGCTCGAACAGGATCTCGACCCCGATGAGCGACGCGGGCGGCATGGGCTGCGGCAGTCCGAGCTCCTCCGTGACGAGCTCGACACCCGCGAGGAACTCGCCCATCTGGTCGGGCGTCCACTTCGTGACGAAGAACCGCAGGCGCACCACGTCGCTGAAGGTGGCGCCGGCGCCGGCGAGGCCGAGCGCGGTGTTGCGCAGCACCTGCGCCACCTGCCCGGCGAGTCCCTCGCCGCCGACGGGAGCGCCCTCGGCGTCACGGGCGATCTGCCCGGCGACGTGCACATGCCGGGTTCCGGTACCGATCGCGACATGGTCGTAGGGGGCGGGCTGCATCATGCCCTCGGGCGAGAAAAGCTGAACGGTCATGGGGACTCCTTCGTGAGGTGGAACGTGGTGTCGTATGTCTACGTGGTGCACGAAGGGAACTTCAACGAGACTAGGTGCCATGAACGACACCCGTCACCCCGACTCCGACCAGCTGATGGTCGACGCCCCGCACCGCGAACTGCTCGACCAGGTGCTCGACAAGTGGTCGCTGCAGGTGCTCGACGAGCTCTGCGGGAGCCCGCTGCGCTTCAACGAGCTGCGCCGGGCGATCCCCGTGGTCGGCCAGAAGTCGCTCACCACCACTCTGCGCCGACTCGAGCGCAACGGCATGGTCGAGCGGGTGGTCGTGAGCACCCGGCCCCTCGCCGTGGAGTACCGCGTCGCCCCGATCGGGAACGCCCTTAACGAGCTCATCGACTCGCTGCTGCGCTGGACCACCGTGAACCTGCCCGAGGTGGAGCGCGCCCGCGAGCGCTTCGACGCGGAGGAGTAGGCCGAGAACGAGGCCCAGTGGAGTAGTCCTGCGCGGACGGTCGCCGGGATTCGCAGACGCCTCCGACCGCGGCACGGTAGAACGGAGTGCATGACGATGACGACACAGACCGAGATCGAGCGAAAGTACGACGTCGACGAGAGGGCGGAGCTGCCCGACCTCTCGGGGGTGCCCGGGGTCGTGCGGGTCGAACCGGCGGGCGAGGTCGACCTCGAGGCCGAGTACTTCGACACCGAGCGCGGCGATCTCGCCGCCCACCGGATCGTGCTGCGCCGTCGCCGCGGCGGCGCGGACGAGGGCTGGCACATCAAACTCCCCGCCGGCGAGGGCCGCACCGAGCTGCACTGGCCGCTGGGAGAGCCTGAGGCCGAGTCCGAGACACCGCCCCGCGAGGTCGTCGACCAGATCCGCTCGCGCGTGCGCACCCGCGAACTGGTGGTCATCGCCCGGCTGCGAACCCACCGCGTGCTCAGTCATCTGGTCGCCGGCGACCCGGACGGCGACGACACCGGGGAGAACCTGGCCGAGATCGCCGACGACACCGTCAGCGCCACCGACGCCACGACCGGTGTGCTCCGGCTGTGGCGCGAGTGGGAGGTCGAGCTGCAGGACGGCGCCCCCGGCTCCGAACCGGAGCGAAGCGCTCTGCTCGACGACGTGGAGGCGGTGCTCCTCGCGGCGGGAGCGACGCCGTCCGCGAGCCGGTCCAAGCTCGCGTCCGCCCTCGGGCGCACCGATCTCGCAGCCGATATCGGCGACGCAGAAACGGAGGCGCCGGCCCTCGACCGCTCGAGCCCCGCCGCGGCGGTGCTGCTCGTGCCGCTCTCCGCGCTGGTCGACGACCTCGCGCGCATCGACCCGCAGGTGAGAGCGGATGCGCCAGACGCCGTGCACCAGCTGCGCACGCGCATCCGCCGCATCCGCAGCCTGTTCTTCACCTACGACACCGTCTTCGACCGCGAGGTGACCGATCCGCTCCGCGCGCGGCTGCAGGCGGTGGGGACCGCACTCGGCGAGGCCCGCGACGCGGAGGTGATGCGCGACCGGGCGCACACCCTGCTGGAGGAGTACGAGCCGCGGTTCGCGAGGGTGGAGGAGCGCCTGCGCGGCGGCTGGTCGGAGACCTACACCTCCGCGCACGGACGTGCGGTCGCCGAGCTGTCGGGAGACGGGTGGTTGACACTGCTCGACGACCTCGACGCCTTCGTCGCCCGACCTGCTCTCGCATCCGCTGCCCTGGAGCGGGCGGACACGGTGGTGCCCGCCGCCCTCGCGAACGACCTGCGCCGCGTGTTGAAGCGGGCGAAGGTCGCGCGCCGGTCGGAGGACGACGCGGAGACGGTGGCGCTGCTGCACGAGGTGCGCAAGGCGGCCAAGCGCCTGCGCTATGCGGCCGAGGCCGTGGCCCAGGGGGAGTCCGCGGTGTACGGCAAGCGCACACGCAAACTGGCAGGCGCCGCCGAGTCGGTGCACGACCTGCTCGGCGAGCACCGCGACAGCATCCTGATGCAGCAGCACCTGCGGGCGGCGGCCGGGTCGGGCGCGCACGCCTTCGACTGCGGGGTGCTGCACGAGGTGGAGCGGCACGGTGCCGCCCTCTGCCTCGCGGACTACCCGGCGGCCCTCGACGAGCTGCGGTCGTTGCGGTAGCGGCGGCCCTTGTCAGCGGTCGGTGCCCGGCACGATCTCGGCGTAGTCGCGGGTGCCCGCGATATCCGCGTCGGGCAGGGCCTCGGCGATGCGCTCCACGTCGCCCGCCGAGAGCGCGATCGCCGCGGCGGCCGCGTTCTCATCGAGCCGGGTGCGTCGCCGGGTGCCGGGGATGGGCACCGCGCCTTGGGCCATCACCCACGCCAGAGCGAGCTGCGCCACGGTGACGCCCAGCTCGGCGGCGATCGTCTCCACCCGCTCGACCAGCCTGCGGTTGGCGGCGAAGGCCTCGGGCTGGAAGCGCGGCAGGGTGCGCCGCGCGTCGACCGGGTCGAGGTCGTCGAGGCTGCGGACGCCCTCGCTGAGCACCCCGCGGCCGAGCGGCGAGAACGCCACCAGGCCGATGCCGAGCTCGTCGAGCACCGCCTTCTCGCCGTTGTGCAGGATGTCGCGGGCGAACAGGGAGAACTCCGACTGCACCGCGGCGAGCGGATGCACGGCGTGCGCTCGCCGGATCGTCGCGGACGACGCCTCCGAGAGCCCGATGTGGCGCACCTTGCCCGCCGCGACCAGCTCCGACATGGCCCCGACGCTCTCCTCGATCGGCACCTGCGGGTCCACCCGGTGCAGGTAGTAGAGGTCGATGTAGTCCGTGCCGAGGTGGCGCAGCGATCTGTCGGCCGCGCGCCGGATGTACTCGGGGGTGCCGTTGCGGCCGTGGACGGTTCCGTCGTCGTCGGTCTCCGCGGAGGCCTTCGTCGCGATCACGACCTCGTCGCGGCGGTCGCCCAGCGCCCGGCCGATGAGCCGCTCGTTCTCGAAGGGGCCGTAGGCCTCCGCGGTGTCGATGAGGTCCACGCCGATGTCGACCGCGTGCCGCAGCGTGGCGATCGACTCCCTCTCGTCGCTGCTGCCGTAGAAGGCGCTCATGCCCATGGCTCCGAGCCCGAGCGCGGACACCCGCAGGCCGTCGCCGATCGTCGTGGTTCTCATACGGCCGCTCCCGTGTTCGTCGTCGTCTCCGCGGCCTCGTAGGCCGCGATCTTCCTCTCGATCGCGGCGAGGTGCCGCCGCGTCTGAGCCATCCGGTCGACCACCTTCTGCCGGTGGGCGCGCAGAAACTGCAGCCGCTGCGCCTCGGTACCCTCGCGCCGGCTGAGCTCGGCCAGGACGCGGATGTCGGCGATCGTCATGCCGGTGTCGCGCAGCATCACCAGCCCGGCGAGCCAGGCGAGGTCGTGTGTGCCGTAGCGGCGGCGGCCGGCGCCGTTGCGCGGGGCGGGGTCGAGCAGCAGCCCCTCCCGCTCGTAGTAGCGCAGGGTGTCGATCGAGGTGCCCGTTGCCCGGGCCGCCTCGCCGATGGAGAGGCCGTCGGCGGGCACGTCGAGCTCGAGGTCGGGGAGGAGCAGAGTGGTCATGCGCCCAGTCTGCGACCTGGAGTGCGCTCTAGGTCAAGAGCGCGGAAAAGAAAGTCAGACCCGGGCCTCGATGAGGCGGGTGATGTCCCATTCCTCCATCGGGCGCCCGAAGTAGTAGCCCTGGGCGCGGTCGCAGCCGAGCTCGCGCACGAAGGAGAAATGCTCCTCGGTTTCCACGCCCTCGGCCACCACACGCATGTGGCGCTCGTGCGCGACCAGGATCACCTCTTCGATGAGCTCGCGCGAGTTGTCGATGCCGCGCACCAGCGACTGGTCGATCTTCACCTCGGTGAGCGGCAGCACGCGCAGCTGCTCGATGGAGGTGTGGCCGGTGCCGAAGTCGTCGACGGAGACGCCCAGCCCCCTCTCGCTCAACTCGAGCAGCCGGGTGCTCACCTCCGGCACGTCGCTCACCGGGAGCGACTCGGTGATCTCGATGATGAGGCTCTCGGGGGCGAGCCCGTGCGCGTAGAGGTTGGCCTCGAGGTGGTCGAGGAAGTCGAGGGTGACCAGTTGCCGGGGGGACACGTTGACCGCCACGTCGATGCGCTGGTCCGCGGAGTTCCACTCGGCGGCGCAGCGCGATCCCTCGTCGATCATGAAGTCGCCGATCTCGCCGATCAGGTCGTGCGCCTCGGCCAGCGGGATGAAGACGTCGGGGGAGACGAGACCGAACTCGGGATGCTGCCAGCGGGCGAGGGCCTCGACGGCCACGATCCTGCCGGTGTGCACATCGATCTGCGGCTGGAACTGGGCACGAATCTCACCGCGTGCGGCCGCCCCCTCGAGGTCGGTCGCTAGATTCACGGCGGATGCTCCAGTCGTCTCTTCGGTCACGGGCATAGCATCCACCCTCTCCGATTGGAAGAGCGAAGGCAATGCCACATTAGTGAATGACTTCCAACATATAATCCACGCGCGACGAGTTCGGAGATCGCTCGACAGCGGATGCCGCGGCGGCGCTACACGCGGATGGCGACGGATTCCGCCCGATCCGGCCCGGCGGACCTGGCAGCAGTGGCCGGCCACGCCAGCTCGATCTCCCGGAATGCGAGCGCCGCGACATCGGCGAGGTTCTGGTCGTCGTAGGCGGACGCGACGAGGCTCTGCTGGTCGAGCACCCAGACGGCGCTGACCACGCGGCCGTCGTCGGCGCGCACCACCGCTCCGGTGACGCGCTCGAGCGCCTCCGCGCCCTCGACGAGAGGTGCGACGCCGTCGCCCGGGTCGGCGAGAACGGCCGCGGGGTCGATCCACGTGGCGTCGATGCCGTGCACGGTGAGCAGGAGCGGCGTGCCGTCGGTGTTCTCGGTGGCGACGATGACGATCGCGGCGTTCACCAGGCGCGAGGCGACCCGGGCCAGGCGGCCGAAAGTCTCGGGCGTCGCCGGCGTGTACGTGGGCTGCGCGGCTGGCGCGGCATCCGCTTCGGCGTCGTCCGACGCGCGGGATTCGAGGGAGCGCTCGAAGCCGATGAGCTCGCCGAGGGCCGCGGCCGCCTCGCCGCTGCTCGGCCGGTCGCCCGGCTCGCGCGCGGTCATCGCGGTGAGGAGATCGACCCAGAGCGGGGGCAGGGATTCGGGGATCGCGGGGTCGCGGATGAGGCGCGCGGTGGCGCTCTCGAGCGGGGTGCCCGGGAAGGCGACCTCGCGGGTGAAAGCCTGCAGCAGGCAGAGCCCGAGCGAGTAGACGTCGGTGGCCGGCTCGATGGTGTCGCGCATGGCCTGCTCGGGACTGAGGTAGGCCGCGGTGCCGATGGTCTCCCCGGTGTCGCTCGCGCCGCCGGTGAGCAGTGCGATGCCGAAGTCGGCCAGCTTGGCGCGCGGGCGGTCGTCGCTCTCGCCGTAGGCGACCATCAGCACGTTGGCGGGCTTCACGTCGCGGTGGATCACGCCGTTGGCGTGGATGTACTGCAGGCTCTCGGCCAGGTCGAAGCCGATCTGCGCGATCTCGCGGCCGGAGAGCACGCGGTCGGCGGTGAGCTTCTTGAGCGTCGGGCCGGTGATGAGCTCCATCACCAGGTACATGCGCGAGAGGTGGCGGGTCTTGTTCTCCACGATGCCGGCGTCGATGAGCGTGACCAGGCCGTGGTGGTTGAGGCGCGCGAGCATCTGCAGCTCGTGCTCCTGGTTGGAGACCTCGGCGATCTCGCCCAGCGGCGCGTCGAAGAGCTTGACCGCCACGTTGCGGTCGAGAAACTCGTCGTGCGCCTTGTAGACCGACGCCATGCCGCCCTTCCCGATGAGGGAGAGGATCTGGTAGCGGTCGTTGAGTCTCGAGTAGGGCTGACTGTCGGGGCTCATCGTTGTGGTTATTCCTCGTCGGCGGGGGGTTGTTCGGCGGGCTCCTCGGTGACCTGCATGCCCATCGGCGTGGCCGAGGTGAGCATCAGCTGGTCGAGCCAGGTTCGATTGATGGTGGCCGTGCGCGACCCGGAGAAGAAGAAGTGCAGGGGCACGCCGTTGTCGATCCAGATGGAGTGGCGTCCGCTGCCCTGCTTGTGGCTGATCTGCCAGGTGAGGAAGAAGTGCTCGGCGCGGCGCAGCTTCGCGCTGATCGCGATCTGGAGGTGGGTGGCGGTGCGGTCGTCGAATTCGAACTCTTCGCCGTTGTACTTGAGGTAGCCCACGTGAACGTCTCGTTTCGTATAGAAGACTGAGGCACTGTTTGGCAAGGCCCAGCAGGCAGCGTCGCTCCCCCGAATACAAGGGTAACGTGTCAGTGTGGACCGTATTTTCGGCCACCGACTTGGGGGTACAATTCCGTGTTCATCAATAGACTCACCGTGGACGGCCGGGACTTCTTCCTTCCCGAGCCCGTCGCCGAGCTGAAGGACGAAATCCTGCAGGCGATCCGCGCTGGCGGCGGATACGTGAACATCCCGCCGATCAACGGCGGTCCCGGCCTCGACATCCTCTTCTCGCCTGGCATGCCCGTCTCCTGGGCGCAGATCCCGGTCGGCAACGATCCCTCCGCCGCTGAGGCTCCAGCCCCCGCCGGTCCGAGCACCGCGGACGGCGCGTTCGACAACCTGTAACTGGCAATCGGCTGCGGGTCAGCCGTGCGCGGGCGCGATCTCGAGCACGGCGCGGCCGTAGTCGAGCACCGTGTAGCGGCCGCAGTCGATCCGCTCCGGTTCGGGCAGTCCGGCCGGTACCGCGATCGCGCCACCCTCGTCCGACTCCACGACGAAGCTGGCCCGATCGGCGGAGAAGTCCTCCCGGTTCACCAGCCAGGCGTATCCGCTCAGCTCCGCGTCGACCTGCACCAGTCGCCGCGGGTCGGCCAGATACGCCTTCGGCGCGCGCACGCTCCAGAAGGTGCCCACCCCGGTGCGAGCGGATGACTCGACCCAGTCGACGACGCAGCCCACCGAGGCGTCCACCGCGTCGAGCCTCCGTGCCGTCGCCGCCGCGGAGAACAGTCCGGTAGCGACGAGCGCGGCTGCGGCCGCGAGGGCGAGCGGGGCGCCGAGGCGGCCGGCGGGCATCCGTTCGATGCGTGCCGGGGCGAGACTCCGGCGACGGCGCACGGCCCGCGCGAGCACGGGCAGAGCCAGCACCGCGAGCACCGGCGCGACGAGCGCGGGCTGCAGGTAGCGCGGCGACTGGGTGCCGACCACGATCGCGCCGAGCACCGACGCCAGCGGGATCAGCCAGCCCGCCGTGGCCACCAGCGCGGTCTCGAGCCGGCGGGCGCGCAGGGCGACGACCGTGCCGGCCACGCCGAGCGCGAGCAGCAGCACCACGGCGACGATCACCGGCCAGCCGCCGCCCGTCCAGCGCTGGGCGAGCAGGTCGGCGTAGTAGCGAGCGGATGCGGCGGAGCCGGCGACGGGACGCAGCTTGTCGCCCGGGCCCTCGGTGAGCACCCCGGCGAGCGGGAGCCGCAGCACTGCGCCGATGGCGGTGCCGGCGAGGAGCGCGAACGCGGCGGCTGCGACCCGCGCGCGGGGTGTGAGGCCGGTGGCCAGTGCGAGGGCGGCCAGGGCGAGCAGCGGCGCCACGAACCAGAGCACCACGATCGGGTTGCTCGTCACCGAGAGGGCGGTGAGGGCCGTAAGCAGGGCGGCGGTGCGTCGGGTCGCGCGCCCCGGCCGCGCCGGGTCCCCTGTTCGCGACGGCGCCACGACGCGCACGAGCAGCGCGAGGCTCAGCACCGTGGCGATCACGGCGGCGCTGTAGTAGGTCGTGGTGGCGAGCAGCGTCGCGAGTTCGAGGGTCTCCCGGCTCGCGGAACTCTCGAGCAGGCCGAATCCGACGAAGACAGCGAAGGCCGCCAGTGCCAGCGCCGGCCGGGCCCTGCGTCCGCGCAGAGTTGCTCCCGCCACCAGGCGCAGCGCGGCGTAGAGCGCGAGCAGGTTCACGACCGCGTTCAGCGCCAGCGTGGCCTGCGTCGACAGCCCGAGCGCGGCGAGCGCGAGGTAGACGGCGGACTCGGGGATGAACGCGATGGCGGACAGCGCCCAGTCCTGGCCCTGCTCGACGCGCAGCGATCCGGCGATCAGCGCGGGCAGCACCGAGTCGCCGTCGTAGAGAAGCAGCCAGACGCGCGGCGATCCCGTCAGGTGCGCCAGCAGCAGCACGGCCAGCGCGGCCGCGCACAGCGCGGCGATGATCTCGACGACCCAGCGCCCGCCGCGGCCATCGCGCCCGGCGGCACCCCCGCGTGGTCGTGCCGCCTCAGCCATGGCAGAACCCTACTCGGTGCCCCGGCTCGAGACCGGCTCCGGCGAGTCAGGGCTCAACCGGTTCAGAGGCCAACCATCTCGGCGCTCGTCTCCCAGAGTCGGCGGGCGAGCGCGGCATCCGCTGTCTGCGGGTTCGTATTCTTCGCCAGGGCGCGCTTCTCGTAGTACCCGCCCGGGCGCCAGTCAGTGCCCGGCTCGCCCTCCGCGAGCCAGACCAGCTGTGTCGCCGCCGACATCGGTGTGGCGATGAAGCGGCGGATGAGCGGGTTCGCGTAGACGAAGCGCATCGAGGCGCTCGCCGTGTCCGACGCGAAGCCGGTGGCGACGGTTCCCGGGTGGAACGCGGCCGAGGAGAGTCCGCGCTCGCCGAAACGCGCGTGCAGCTCGGAGGTGAAGAGGATGTTGGCGAGCTTCGCGTCCCCGTAGGTGCGCACGGCGGAACGCCCGCGGTCGTTGTCGAGGTCGTCGACGACGAGGCGTCCGGTGATGCGGGCCGCGTCGCTGGAGGTCTGGATCACCGAGGCGCGGCTGTCGAGGAGGACGGGCATCAGCAGGTTCGTGAGCAGGAACGGTGCCAGATGGTTGACCTGCATCGTCTTCTCGTGGCCGTCGACCGTTCTGGCCGGATCTCCGAAGACGCCGCCGGCGTTGTTGGCGAGCACGTCGATGCGGGGATAGGCCGCCGCGATGTCCGCCGCGAGGGCGCGCACCGAGTCCAGGCTGGCGAAGTCGGCGACGAAGTGGTCGGCGCCCAGCTCGGCGGCGATGGCGGAGGTCTTCTTCGGGGAGCGCCCGACGATCACGACGCGGTGGCCGTCGATGGAGAGTCTGCGGGCGGCCGCAGCCCCGATGCCATCGCTGGCACCGGTGACGATGATTGTTTTCGGCATGGGGGTGGCTCCAATTGCGGGTGGTGGCGAAAAGTTCGGGCTGAAGCGACGGTCAGACGGCGACGGGCGCGGGGCGCATCGATGCGAGGAGCCGCAGGGCGGTGTCGGAGGGCGATCCGGGCTCGGCGGTGTAGATGCAGAGGCGCTGGCGGCCGTCGCTGGGAAACTCGAGCGCCTCGCAGTGCACGGTGACCTCGCCCAGCTGCGGGTGCCGGTAGTGCTTCACCCCGTGCGAGCGGGAGCGCACGTCGTGGCCGGACCACCAGCGCACGAACTCCGGGCTGTGGATCGACAGGTCGCCGATGAGGCGCGAGAGCTCCGGATCGTCGGGCCGCTGCCCGGCGTACAGCCGCAGCGCGGCCACCGCCTCCTCGGCGACGGCCTCCCAGTCGGCGTGCAGCTCCCGCGCCTCCGGGTCGAGGAAGATGAACCGCGCCAGGTTGCGTTCGTTGCGCGGATCGTCGAGCCAGCCGCCCATCAGCTGCGACGCCATCCAGTTGGCGGCCAGGATGTCCATGCGGTCGCCCATCACGAAGGTCGGCTGCGTCTCGAGGGCGTCGAGCAGAACGCCCACCGCGGGACGCAGCCTCTGTCTGCGAGGCAACGCCGGGCGTCTGACGGCGGTCGGAAGAGCGAGATCGGCGAGGTGCTGCCGCCCCGCCGGGTCGAGCTGCAGCGCCCGTGCCACGGCGTCGATCACGGAGACCGAGACGCCGCGAAGGCGACCCTGTTCGAACCGCGCGTAGTAGTCCGTGCTCACTCCCGCGAGCATCGCCACCTCCTCGCGGCGCAGACCCGGCACACGGCGGGATCCGCCCACGGGGAGGCCGACCTCCTCGGGCAGCAGACGGTCGCGGCGGCTCCGCAGGTAGTCCCGCAGCTCGCTCTGTCTCGTCTCCATCTGTCTCGTCTCCACGCTGGCCAGTATGCGCGTGCCGCCGCGATCGAGGCAGGATCAAGCAGACCCCCCATCGATCTTCGAGGGATTCACGATTTGTCGTCACAGATCACGGGCCTACCCGGTCATAGTTGTCGAGAACCCCGCCCGCGCCCGCACCCGACGAGAGAAGACGACGCCATGGACGACGACACCACGATCTCGCAGAGCGGACTCGATCGCGCGGCCACGATCTTCTCCGCCGCCAGGCCGCGCCTGTTCGGAATCGCCTACCGCATGCTCGGCAGCGTGGCCGAGGCCGAGGACATCGTGCAGGACGCCTGGCTGCGCTGGCAGGGCTGCGACATCGACACGATCGAGAACCCGCCCGCCTTCCTCGCGACGGTCACCACCCGGCTCGCGATGAACTCCGCGCAGTCCGCGCGGGCGCGGCACGAGACCTACATCGGGCCCTGGCTGCCCGACCCCATCGACACGAGCGCAGACCCCGAGGTGGGGGCCGAGCGCGGCGAGGCGCTGGAGTTCGCGGTGCTGCTGCTGCTCGAGAAGCTCAGCCCCGCCGAGCGCGCGGCCTATGTGCTGCGCGAGGCGTTCGACTACCCCTACTCCCTGATCTCCGAGATCGTGCAGCTCTCCGAGCCGGCGGTGCGCCAGCTGGTGAGCCGGGCGCGCAAGCACCTGGTCGCCGAGCGCCGCAAGCCGGCGAGCCGTCCGGAGCAGCGCCGACTGCTCGACGCCTTCCTCGCCGCCGCGCAGACCGGCGACGTGAGCTCGCTCGAGCGCCTGTTCGCGGCCGACGTGGTGAGCTACAGCGACGGCGGCGGGGTGAAGCTGGCCGCGCGCAAGCCGGTCGCCGGGCGCGCGCGGGTGGCGCAGTTCGTCGCCGCGTTCTCCTCGCACTTCTGGATCGGTGCCGACCTGCGCTGGATCGAGGCCAACGGCCAGCACTCCGTCGTGCTCTCCCGCGACGGAGTGCCCTACGCGATGGTGACGGCGAACGCCTCGGGCTCCGGCGGCGACGGCTCGGACGCCCGGATCGACGAGCTGCTCTGGATGATGAACCCGACGAAGATCGCAGCGCTCGCGTAGAGCACCTCCATGCGACCATTCCCAGCTCGACGCGGCACCCTTGTGCACGCCGTCCGTCTCGCCTGCGAGCGGGCGGATGGCGCCGCTCTCGCCGCGCTGCTCCTCCGAGACGCCGTGGCGGTCTTCGACGACGGCGGCCTCGCCCCCGGCGTGAGCCGGGAGTCGCGGGGTGTGCCGGCGGTCGTGCGCTCGGTGCTCGAGACGGTGGGGGAGCCGGGGCTGCTCGCCACCGAGCAACCGGTGAACGGGCAGACCGGGATCGTGTTCCGTCGCGACGGTGCGGTGGTCGCGATCGTCTGCGTGGGCATCCGCTCGGGGCGGGTCGGCTCCCTCTGGATCGTGCTCGGCGAGCTCAAACTGCGGGCGTGGAACCGCTGACCTGGTCGTGCGGCACTTTCGCCGATCCGGTCACAGACGGTCGCGGATCCCGGTCTTAGCTGATGACCGGATGGCACGGGGCCACCGGCGCCCAGCGAAAGGCACATCATGAAGATCGTCATCATCGGCGGCACGGGACTCATCGGCTCCAAGCTCGTCGCGAAGCTCACCGAGCACGGCCACGAGGCCGTTCCCGCCTCGCCCAACTCCGGTGTCAACACCCTCACCGGCGAGGGCCTGGCCGAGGTACTCACCGGGGCCCAGGTCGTCATCGACGTGTCGAACTCGCCGTCGTTCGAGGAGACGGCGGTCATGGACTTCTTCACCACCTCCACGCGCAACCTCCTCGCCGCCGAGAAGACCGCCGGGGTCTCCCACCACGTCGCCCTCTCGGTCGTGGGAACCGACCGCCTGCCCGACAGCGGCTACTTCCGGGCCAAGGTCGCGCAGGAGAACCTCATCAAGGAGTCGGGGCTGCCCTACTCGATCGTGCACGCCACCCAGTTCTTCGAGTTCGTGAAGAGCATCGCCGCGGCCGCCACCGAGGGCACCACCGTGCGTCTCTCGCACGCGCTGATCCAGCCGATCGCCGCGGACGACGTGGCCACCGCCGTCGGCCGCACCGCCGTCGGCTCCCCGCTGAACGGCACCCTCGAGATCGCCGGACCGGTACAGCTCGGCCTCGACGACCTGGTGCGCAACGGGCTCGCCCTGCGCGGCGACCCGCGCGAGGTCGTCGCCGACGCCTCCGCCCCGTACTTCGGCGCGATCCTGCAGGAGCGCACCCTGGTTCCCGGGCCGGACGCCACGGTCTTCGAGACCACCTTCGAGCAGTGGCTCGCCGCCCAGCCGGTCGCGACCGCATCATGAGGATCGTCGTCGTCGGAGGCACCGGCCTCATCGGGTCGCGGGTGGTCGCGAGGCTGGCCGAGCACGGGCACGACGTGGTCGTCGCCGCCCGCAGCACGGGCGTCAACTCCTTCACGGGGGAGGGTCTCGCCGATGCTCTCGACGGAGCGGACACCGTTGTCGACGTCTCCAACTCGTCGTACACCGACGAGGCCGGGGCGCTCGAGTTCTTCGAGACGTCGACGCTCAACCTCCTCACCTACGGTGCGGCAGCGGGGGTGAAGCACCACGTGGCGCTCTCCGTGGTCGGAACCGACCGTCTCGCGGCCTCGGAGCGCGGCTACTTCCGCGCCAAGTTCGAGCAGGAGAAGCTGATCACGTCGTCGACCCGTCCGTTCACGATCGTGCACGCCACCCAGTTCTTCGAGTTTCTCGGCAGCATCGCCGACGAGGCGACCCACGGCGGCACGGTGCGGCTGTCCCGCGCGCTCGTTCAGCCCATGGCCGCGGACGACGTGGCCGCCGCGGTCGCCCGCACGGCTGTCAGAGCGCCGGCCAACGGGACGGTGGAGTTCGCAGGTCCCGAGCAGTTCCGCCTCGAGGAGCTCGTGCGCCGCGACCTCGCGTTCCGCCGCGACTCGCGGCAGGTGACGGCCGATCCGCTCGCCACCTACTTCGGCAACGACCTGGACGAGCGCGAGCTGCTCCCCGGGGCGCACGCCACGCTCGCCGCGACGACCTTCGGCGACTGGCTCGCGGAGGAGGCGGCGGCGTAGCGCCCGGCCGGGCCGGCTCAGCCCGTGATCTCGAACAGCTCGCAGTCGAGGTCGTAGTAGGCGGCGGACCGGCCGAGGTGCGTCATGCCGATGCGGGTGCAGGCCCGCTGCGAGGCGAGATTGGCGGGGTTGGTCACCGCGACGACGCGGTGGAGGCCCGAGGCGAAGGCGTGGGCGAGCACCACGCCGGCGGCCTCGGCGGCGTAGCCGTTGCCCCAGTGGTCGGGGTGGAAGTGCCAGCCGATCTCCGTGTCGCCGGAGGGCTCGGCCGGGGCAGCAGAAACGCGCGGTGCATCCGCCGGGCGGGACGCGGGGATCGTCTTGAGCAGCAGGGTGCCGATCGGAAGGCCGGTGCCGGTGAGCTCCACCGCCCAGATCCCGTGCGGGGGACGCGCCAGGTCGTGCCAGCGGGCGATGCGGGCGAGGGCCTCCTCGCGCGTCTGCATCAGCGTCGGCACGGCGCCGATGTAGCGCTGCACCTCGAGCCGGGAGTAGAGGTCGAGCATCACCTCGGCGTCGTCGTCGCGCCAGGGGCGCAGGGTGAGGCGGCCTGTGGTGAGAACGTCGGGAGCGGGAGGGGGCACGCGGCTACGCTACCGGTGCCGAGGGTGCGGCCTAGGCCGCAGACGCGGACCGGCGGCGGGCGCCGACGGCTCCGAGCGGGAACACGACCAGCCCCGTCGCGCAGACGAGCGCGAGCCAGTCGCCGGTGACCAGGCTGACCGTCGCGCCTCCCGCGAGGAGCACGGCCGAGTAGGCGACGGCGAGGACGGTGAGGCGACGGTTCGGCTTCATGGACACGAGGCTAGTCCGATCGGGTCCGGATTGGCTGAGAACACCTCAATGACGCGCGGTGAACGCGTGCGAGTCTCCTATCGAGTCGACTCGAGTTGGACATGCACGACCACAGTGGCACGCCCGTCCGCCGCCGCGCGGTCGTCGCCGTACTCGCCGCCGGGAGGGGAGCAGAAAATCGGCACCGGCTCCACTGGGAAGACATCGATCCTCGCAAGCGGACTGGCCGGAGCCCCGTCGTACTCGTCGGTACGGGTCTCGAGGGAGTGAATCTCGAAGGCCTCGGTGGTCACGGGCAGCTCGTACTCGTCGGGGATATCGGCTGTCTCCGCGTCGGAAAAGCCCGCCGCCGCCAGCGCCGCCCGCCCGTGCCCGGCTTCCCCGAGCGCTGACGGAGCGTCGATGTAGGCGGTGTACCACGGGGTGCTGTTCGGCCCGTGGCCGTTGTTGCCATCGTCGCAGATGAGGGTGGCGCCGTTATCGAGATAGTGACCGACCGCCACTTCGCCAGCTCGCGCGGCCTCGTTCGGGTGGAAGGCCCCCGCCACGTTGCCGATGTAGATGTACACGAGCACCAGCGCCGCCGCACCGAGAATCGCGCCGGGCGCGGCAAGTGCAAGGGTCGCGGCCGAGGCTCTCGTGTTCCGGCGGCGAATCAGGCGAACCCCGGAACGTACCGTGGCAACGACGGCCAGCAGCCAGGAGACCAGGGCGAACAACGGAGCCACGTAGGTCGCGATGAGGGCAACGTCCGAAAACGCGCTCTCGTGGATGCCGGGGATGAAGACCAGAAGGCCGGGCAATGCGACAGTTCCGAACGCGATGGCCACCCACGCGAGGGCTCCTGGTCCTGGGCGCGGAGCGGCGGTCGCTGGAGGTCCGGTGGGCGGGTCGGCCTCCGGCGCAGTGTCTGAGGTCACGAGTTGATTGTTGCTCATTCACCGTGGCCTGCACTCCCCCAATGAGGGCCCGGCTCAGCGGGCGGCGCGCTCAGCCTTGAAGGTCCGTGGAGACGCGCGCCGCGACATCCGCCCAATGGGCCTGGAGCCGCTGCTGCTGCGCGGCGTCGGCGAGCCGCTCGTGGGTGAAGGTGATCGTGGTGCCCTGCGCGCCGGGGACGAGCGCGACCTGCACCGACGACTCGTGGGGGTCGTCCGGGCGCTGCCAACTGACCCGGATCGTCTCGAGCGCGTGGAACGACCGCACCACCCCGCGCACGCCGTCGGCCGTCTCGTAGCTCTCGCCCTTGTTGCCGAGCACGGTGTCGCCCAGCCAGACGTCGAGGCCGGGGCCGATCAGGTACTCCCAGACCTCCTCGACCGGGACCGCGACCGTGCGGCTCACGCTGACCTGTCCCGATCCCACTGCCTGATCGGGCGAACCTGTTTCGTCTTCCTGCATCTCCATCCACCCGTTCTAGACCCGGAGCACGGCGCGGGTCAACACTCGACGTAGGCGAGACTGGGACGAGCAGCAGTATCGACGCGAGGAGCCCTGATGTCCGACGAGACCGTGCCCGACGAGACCGTGCCCGACGAGACCGTGCCCGACGAGACCGTCCGCATCCGCCCGATCGCCGAGGCCGACGTCGACGACGTGGTGGAGCTGGCGACGCAGCTGTTCGGCGCGGATGCCGACGCCCCGGACCTCGCCGGCGATCTCCGCGGCCAGGTCACGCAGTGGCAGTTCGCCAAGTCGCCCGTGGTGGTGGCGCGCACCGCGGCTGGCTCGTTCGCCGGCTACGCGCGGGCGACGCCGTTCGAGGTGGAGACCAGCCCGCGCCCGGAGGGGCAGGTGGTGGTGGTGACCCAGCTCGCCGTGGTGCCCGCGCTGCGCGGCAGGGGCACCGGCTCCGCGCTGCTGAAGCGCGTCCTCACGACATCGCGGATGCTCGGCTACGCCCGCGCGGTCGCCTCGCTCTCCGAGACGGCGGCCGGTTTCTTCGCCGCCCGCGACTGGGAGGTGCTCCCCGCGGGGCACGGCCGCGCCTGGATCGAGCCGCACATCGCGCGCGACGACCTGTGGCTGCCCGACCAGCGCTCAGGCGTCTTCTCGCCGATCCTCACGGTGCCGGCCGACCCCGCGCATCCGCTCGAGGCGTGGACGCGGCTCGCCGACCGGCCGCCGCTCGTGCAGGCGGAGTACGACTCCTTCGCCGCACTCGACGCCGCCTTCGCCGCGGCGCTCGCCGCCGACCCCGCCGCGGCCGCAGCGCTGCCGCCGAAGACGCGGGAGCTGCTCGGGCTGTAGTCCGCGGCGCTACAGTCTGCGGCGCTTCAGTTGGTCCTGCGCCGCCGCCTGTGAAACAGCTGACCACACGGCCGAGCGGTGAACCTTCCCGCCGACGCCGGACACACCAGACATGAGCACAGTCAGGTCGAGTCCCGGTAACCGCACGCCCCGCACCCGCAGGCCCGGTGTCGTCGGCGGCATCGTCGGGATGTTCGGGTTCAGCCTGCTGGCCGGGATCCTGGTGACCGTGATGGTCACGCCGCTGATGGCGGTCGCCGGGGTGACCGCCACGAACACCATCGGGATCTTCGACAGCCTCCCCGAGTACATCGAGATCGGCAACCAGCCGCAGAAGAACGAGATCTACGCGATCAACGGCGTGAACCCCGACGGCAGCCCCACCTACGAGCAGATCGCGCAGGTGTACGACCAGAACCGCGAGGAGGTCGGCTGGGACGAGGTGTCGCAGTTTCTGAAGGACGCCACCATCGCCGGCGAGGACCGCCGATTCTACGAGCACGGCGGGGTCGACCTGCAGGGCACGGTGCGCGCGGCGATCGGCAACGCCACCGGCGGCACGCAGAGCGGCGCCTCCACGCTGTCGATGCAGCTGGTGAAGAACATCTACATCCAGAACGCCCTGCAGCTGCCGACCGAGGAGGAGCAGGCGGCGGGCATCAAGGCCGCCCAGGCGCCCAGCCTCGACCGCAAGGTGAAGGAGATGAAGCTCGCCATCGGCCTCGAGAAGAAGTACAGCAAAGACGAGGTGCTGCTGGCCTACATGAACATCGCCGGCTTCGGCGGCAACAACTACGGCGTCGAGTCCGCCGCCCAGCGCTACTACGGCGTCGACGCGGCGAACGTGACGCTGGCCCAGGCCGCCAGCCTCATCGCCATCGTGCAGGAGCCCGGCGCGCGCGGCCTCGACATCCCCGAGAACTACCCGGCCAACCAGGAGCGCCGCGACGTGATCCTGAAGAACATGTTCGTGGAGGGCATGATCGACCAGGCCCAGCTCGACGAGGCGCTGGCCTCGCCGGTCGACGCCAGCACGGTGGTGCTCACGCCGTACACGAACGGGTGCATCGCGGCGAACGGATACGCGACCTACTTCTGCGACTACGTCACCACCCTGATCCCCACGCTGGCGACCCTCGGGGCGACCGAGGTCGAGCGCACCGCCAAGTGGAACATCGGCGGCTACAAGCTGTACACGACCCTCGACCTCCGCCTGCAGACGGTGGCCCAGGACGCGGTGAGCAAGCAGGCGCCCGCAACCGAGACACGGCTGTCGCTGGGCGCATCCGCTGTATCGGTGCAGCCGGGAACCGGGCACATCCTCACGATGGCGCAGAACACCACCTTCGACAACAGCGCGGCCGGCGGCGGAGCGGGCACCACCTCGGTGAACTACAACACCGATCGGGCCAACGGCGGGTCGCGCGGCTTCCAGGTGGGCTCCACCTACAAGGTGTTCACGCTGATCAACTGGCTCGAGAGCGGCCACGGGCTGAACGAGGTCGTCAACGCCAACGGCCGCACCGTGCAGCAGTCCGCATTCACCAACACCTGCGCGAACAACAGCAACGGCGGCAGCGCCGCCAACGGACCCTTCGGCGGTCCGTGGGAGTTCAAGAACTCGTCGGGCGAGCGCGGCAGCCGGACGGTGATGGCGGCGACCGCCGCCTCGATCAACGGCGCCTACGTGTCGATGGGGCTCGAGCTCGACCAGTGCCGCACGAAGGAGATCGCCGAATCGCTCGGCGTGCACACGGCCAACAACGTCGACAACCCCGAGACGGCGACCGTGGAGAACGAGCTCGGCTCGAACCCCTCGGCCATCCTCGGCACCAACGCGATCGCACCGCTGACCATGGCGGCCGCCTACGCCGCCATCGCCAACAAGGGCACCTACTGCGCCCCGATCGCGGTCGCGAGCATCACCGACGCGAGCGGCGCCGTGCTGCCCGGACAGGCGCAGAGCTGCACCGCGGCGATCTCCCCGGAGGTCGCGGCGACCGTGGTCTACGCGCTCGAGGGCGCCATGGACGGCTACGGAGGCAACCCCCGCGACGGCACCCCGATCTTCGGCAAGACCGGCACCACCGACGACTTCGACCAGACCTGGCTGGTCAGCTCCACGACCGCGGTGACCACGGCGGTGTGGTTCGGCAACGTGAGCGGCAAGTACGCCATCTCGCGCTACCCGAGCGGCATCAACAACCGCCACATCATCTCGAAGCAGATCAACATCGCGGCCGACGACCTCTACGCGGGCGGGGACTTCGACGCGGCGTCGACGTCGATGATCTCGGGCGCCGGCGTGACGCTGCCCAACTTCGTCGGGGGCGCAGCCGACAACGCCGCGGCGATCGTCAGAAACCTCGGACTCGACTACGCCGACGGCGGCCAGGCCGACTCCGAGCTGGCCGCGGGCACGGTGATCCGCACCGAGCCCGCCGCAGGGGCGACGGTCTCGAAGGGGCAGACGGTGACGGTGTACACGAGCAACGGGGCGCTGAAGGCGATACCGGATGTCGTGGGTGCGGCCACCGACTTCGACTCGGCCAGCGCGACGCTCGCCTCCTCCGGCTTCACCGCGGTGTCGAGCGTCTGCGTGGCAGTCGGGGCGCAGGCCGCGGCCAGCATCGGGAAGGTGGTGTCGAGCAACCCGGCCGCCGGCACGGCGGTGCGCCCGGCGGACGAGATCCGGCTCGGGGTCGCCCAGGCGCGGTGCTGACGGCGGGGCGCGACGCGCGGAGCGCGCATCCGCTCACACGCACCGTGGGTCAGCCCCAGAGCTCGTCGACGATCGAGGGGAGCAGCCCGTCGGTGGGGAAGTCGAGCTGCTCCACCTGGATGTACACGTCGTCGCGGAGGAACTGGGTGACGGCCCGGTCGATGGTGCTCGCCTCGCTCCCCTCGACCTCGCTCACCCGCTGGCAGCGGCGCCCATCGAGAGCGTCCTCGCAGCGGTAGCCGTCGGCGGCGAGCTGGTCGAGGCGGGCGCGGCCGACGTTCGGGGGCACCGTTCCGACGTCCACCTGCAGGTAGCGGAGGGCGGCGTCGGGTGCGCGCCAGAGGCAGCGCAGCTCCGTGGCGCTGTCGATGATCTCGCGGTAGGTCGCTCCGACCGGCGCCGCAGTGGGAGTGACCGCCCCGGCCCTGCCCGGCTCGATGGAGAGGGGGTCGTTGAGCGGCGTCTCGCCGAAGGTGGCGGTGTAGGTCGCGGCGTCGACGAGGCCGCGGCAGTCGGTCGGGATGGACGCGGCAGCGGGCGGCGGCGGAACGGTGGGCGCCGTGGTTGCCCCGCCGGGGGCCGAGCTGCCGGGCGCCGAGCTGCCCGGCGCGGCGGGCGGCTCCGCGTCGGGCGCGCACGCGGTGAGCGCCGCGGCGGCGAGGAGCAGGGCTGCTGCTGAAGGGTAACGAATCGTCATTGCGGCTCCCGCGTGCCTCGACGCGACCGGGTGCGCGGGCGTGTGCGCAACCCGTTCGTCAATTCTGCCAAGCCGCGCGCCGCGGGACTAGACATGGTGCATGACGACCCGGCTGGGCATGAAGGACGACCTGTTCGACGCCCAGCTGCTGCGTGCCGCCGCCGCCGGCTCGTACGGCGGGGCGCAGCTCGGGGAGTGCCTCGCGACCGCGTCGCGCATCCGTGGGACGGATCTCGACCAGTGGTACGACGAGTGGACGGCGACCGCCGACGCGGCGTGGGCCCTCGGCGTGGCGGCCGAGGCGCGGGGCGACCGCGTCGCGGCCCGCGAGGCCTTCCTGCGCGCCTGCACCTACTACCGCACCGGCGGCGGGATGCTGCTCGGGACGCCGCTCGACCCGCGGCTGGTGCAGTCGAACTCCCGGCAGACCGCGGCCTTCCGTCGCGGGGCGGCGCTGCTCGACTCCCCGCCCGAGGTGCTCGAGATCCCGTACGAGGGCACCACGCTGCCTGGCTACTTCTTCCGCGCGGACGCCGCCGCCGATGCCGCAGCACCCCGGCCCACCGTCATCCTCACCGACGGCTACGACGGCAGCGTCGAGGAGCTCTACTTCTTCACCGGCGCGGCGGCCCTCGAGCGCGGCTACAACGTGCTCGCCTTCGACGGCCCCGGCCAGGGCGGGGCGCTCATCCAGCAGGGCCTGACCCTGCGCCCGGACTGGGAGAACGTGGTCGGCCCGGTGGTCGACTACGCGCTCGGCCGCCCCGACGTCGACCCGCGCCGCCTGGTGCTGATCGGCCTGAGCCTCGGAGGCCACCTCGCGCCCCGCGCAGCCAGCGGCGAGCCGCGGCTGGCTGCCTGCATCGCGGACTGCGGATCCTTCGACATCTTCGAGTCGATCATGGCGCGGATGCCCGGCCCGCTCGCCGCGCGGCTCCGCGACGGGGAGGGCGCCGCCGAGACGGTCGCCCGCCCGCTGCTGCACGCGCTGATGCGCAAGGCCACCGGCGGCTGGGCGCTGCGCCGCATGCAGCTGGTGCACGGCGTCGACGACCCGATCGAGCTGCTGAACGCCCTCCGCGCATACTCCCTCGCCGACCGCGCAGCGGACATCCGCTGCCCCACCTTCGTCTGCAACGCCGAGGGCGACGACATCAGCGCCTCCGCGCCCCGGCTGTTCGAAGCGCTCACCTGCGAGAAGGAGTTCGTGACCTTCACCGCTGCGGAGGGCGGCGGCGATCACTGCGAGACCGGCGCCCGGCCCCTCTACCTCGCCCGCTCCTTCGCCTGGCTGGAGCGTGTGCTCCGCTAGTCGTGCAGCTCGCGTCGTCGCATCGCGACCAGGGCAGCGGATGCCGCGGCAGCGGCGATCACGAGCATCCAGAGCCCCCCGTCGAGCTCGGTGTGCGGACCGACCACCACCGGGGTGTGCGAGAACGGCGACAGGTCGCGGGTCCACTGCGGAATCCCCAGCAGCCCGCCGAAGACACCGAGGAACACGCCGGCGCCGAGCAGCGCCCAGCCGAGCGCGGCGGCGGCCGCGGGGAGCAGCACGACGAGCAGGGACAGCGCCCCGAGGTAGACCAGCGCCGCGGGGAGCTGCGCGGCCGCGGCGGCGAGGGAGTCGGCCACCCGCGACGGGTCGTCGCCGCCGGCGAGCACCGCGGCGCCCGACGCCGCTGAGCCGCTGAGCAGTACGAGCACGATGCTCAGGGCACCGAGCGCCAGGTAGCCGGCGAACCAGCGCACCCGGCCGAGCGGGGTGCTCAGCAGCAGTTCGGCCGTTCCGTGCACCTCCTCCTGGCGCAGGCGGATGACCGCCTGCGTCGCACTGCCGGCGGCGATCACCCCGACGAGCGCGAACATTGCGGCGATCATCACCTGCGCGACCGAGCCGCCCGCCGGCACGATCGTGCGCAGGTTGGCGGCCAGGTCGGGGTCGGTCTCGGTCGCCTGCACCACGACGCCCGAGAGCCCGCCCGCGAACAGGCCGAACGCCGCGCCGCCCGCGCACCAGGCCACGAGGGTCGGCCAGTGCAGCCGCCAGCCGAGGGCGAAGGAGCTGCGCAGCCGGGGCGGGGCGGCTGCGCGACCCGGCCGGCCGGGGAGCAGGCTCGCGCCGCTGTCGCGCTGCGCCTGCAGCACGAGCACCGCGGCGGAGCAGCCGGCGGCCAGGGCGAGGTTCAGCAGCAGCGGGGCGGGATCGTCGTCGCTGTAGGCGAACACGTGCTGGCCCCAGCCGATCGGCGACAGCCAGCTGGGCCAGGCGCTCGTCATCGCGGTGCCGTCCGCGGAGGGAGTGCCGAGCGCGTCCCCGACGCCGCGCAGCAGGAAGGCCAGACAGACGGCGGCCACCCCGAGGGTGTTCGCACCGCGCGAGGTGCGGGCGAACTGCGCGGCCAGCAGCCCGACCGACAGGAAGGCGACTCCGACGGCGGCCACGGCGCATCCGCTCACCGCCGATCCGGCCACCGGCATACCACCGGCCGCCAGTGCGGCGGCGACGGCGGCGCCCAGCACGAGGTTGGCGAGCAGGCCGTGCAGCAGCGCGGCCACCGTGGGCGCGGTGCGTGCCGCCGGGGTGGCCGCCACGAGCTCGGCCCGCCCGCTCTCCTCCTCCGCCCGGGAGTGCCGCACGGCGAGGAAGCTGCTCATCAGCCCGGCGAGCAGTGCGAGCCAGGTGAAGATCTGGAAGAACACGAAGGCCGGCAGCGAGGTGGCGTGCGGCAGGCCGCGCAGCAGCAGGATCGCCGGATTGTCCACCGCCAGGCGCAGGATGCCGACCCGCTCCGCCTCGTCGCCGTAGGTGCCGTCCACGGCGCTCGCCGCGAACAGGGCGAGCAGCGCCGTACCGAGGATCCACAGCGCGAGCGTGACCCGGTCGCGGCGGATCGCCGCGCGCAGCAGTACGGCGAGGGTCACGAGCCCTCCCCGTAGTGCCGCAGGAAGAGCTCCTCGAGCGACGGCGGCGCCACCACGAGTCCGCGCACCTCGAGACCGTGCGCGTCGAGTTCGGCGAGCGCCGGCAGCACCGGGGCGACGGCGTCGCTGTCGACGGTGAAGCGGATGCGCCCGCCGGCCCTGCGCGGATCGTGCGCTCCGGGCAGCGCGGCCAGCCGGGCATCGGTGAGGCCCGCGCCCGGGTCGGCGAAGGAGACCTCGGTGCGTGTGAGGTGGCGCAGCTCGGCGAGGGTGCCGGTCTCGGCCGTGCGCCCCGCTCGGATGATGGTCACCCGGTCGCAGAGCTGCTCCACCTCGCTGAGGATGTGGCTCGAGAGCAGCACGGTGGCGCCGTCGCCGGCGACCCGCGCGATCTCCTGGTCGAAGACCGCCTCCATGATCGGGTCGAGGCCGCTGGTGGGCTCGTCGAGGAGGTAGAGGTCGGCGGGCGTGGCGAAGGCGGCGATCAGCGCCACCTTCTGCCGGTTGCCCTTCGAGTAGGCGCGGCCCCTCTTTCTCGGGTCGAACTGGAACCTCTCGATCAGGCGGGCCTTGCGGGCGTCGTAGGCACGCGCATCCGCTCGGTCTCGGTGGGTCCCTCCCCGCAGCCGGCCGATCAGGTCGATGGCCTCGCCGCCGGAGAGGTTGGGCCAGATGCTCACGTCGCCCGGGACCGCGGCGATGCGCGCGTGCAGCTGCACCGCGTCGCGCCAGGGGTCGCGTCCGAACACCGCGACGCGGCCGGCGGATGCCCGGGCCAGCCCGAGCAGGATGCGGAGCGTCGTCGACTTGCCCGCTCCGTTGGGGCCGAGGAAGCCGTGCACCTCGCCCCGCCGCACCACCAGGTCGAGGCCGCCGAGGGCCGTCGCGCGGCCGAACTGTTTCACGAGGCCCGCCACCTCGACCACGATGTCGTTCGGCCGGGCGTTCTCTGCCTGCGGCTCTTCGGCCCGCGCTTCGTCATCCGCCCGCGCTTCTCTCATTCGCGCCTTCTCCGCCTGCGCCTCTTTCATGAGCGCGAATGTACGCCTCCACGGCGGCGTGGCACAGTCCCCGGCCTGCACTGCCTGCCGTCTAGGGTCGAGGCATGACCACAACGATCGAGTGCCGTGCCATCCTCTTCGACATGGACGGCACGCTCGTCGACTCGACGGTGGTGGTGGAGGCGGTCTGGAGGCGGTTCGCGGACCGCTTCGGGCTGGATCTGGCCGAGATCCTGCGGAGCTCGCACGGGCGGCGGATGGAGGACTCGATCGTGCGCTTCGGTCCGGCGGGCGTCGACGTCGCCGCCGTGGCGGAGGACCTCGGGCAGTTCGAGTACAGCACCACCGAGGGCGTCGTCGCGGTGCCGGGCGCGATCGACTTCGTCGCCGCGCTGCCCCCGGAGTCGATCGCGCTGGTCACCTCGGCCGGGCGCGCGCTCGCCACCATGCGGATGGCATCGGTGAGTGTGCCGCTCCCCGGCGTGGTGGTCACCGCGGAGGACGTGGAGCGGGGCAAGCCCTTCCCCGACCCGTACCTGGCCGCGGCCGCGCGGCTCGGGGTGGACCCGGCGGACGTCGTGGTGTTCGAGGACGCCGACGCCGGCATCCAGTCGGGGCTCGCGGCCGGGATGCGGGTGATCGTGGTGGGCGGTGCGGCCGGCGCGATCGCCGACGACCTGCCGCGGATCGGCGACTACTCCGCGATCGGCGCGCGTGTGGACTCCGCCGGAGCGGGGCGTGCGCGCATCGTGCTGACGATCGCCGACTGAACAGCACCCAGCCGCCTGTGATTGGCTGGAGGGTGTGACCACCTCTCCGCGCCCGGCGCGCCCCCAGATCGTCCTGTCCGTCGTGCGCACCGAGTGGCTGACGCCCCGCATGGTGCGGGTGATCGCTGGAGGGCCCGGGTTCGCGGACCTGGTGGGCAACGCCTTCACCGACAAGTACACCAAGATCGTCTTCGCGAGGCCCGAGCTCGGCCTGACTCCGCCCTACGATCTGGCCGCGCTGCGCGAGACGCTGCCGCCGGAGGACTGGCCGGTGATGCGCACCTACACGATCCGCTGGATCGACGAGGACACCCGGCAGCTGGCCATCGACTTCGTGGTGCACGGCACCGAGGGGATCGCCGGACCCTGGGCGGCCTCCGCGGTCGAGGGCGACCCGCTCGTCCTGGGCGGAGCGGGCGGCGCCTACTCGCCGAGCGCGGACACCGACTGGCACGTGCTGGCGGGCGACGAGTCTGCCCTGCCGGCCATCGCATCCGCTCTCGCCGCCATGTCGCCGGACGCGCGCGGCGTCGCCCACATCGAGATCGAGGACGACACCGACGTGCAGCTGTTGCAGGTGCCGGAGGGAGTGCTGGTGAATTGGATCCTGCGCGGCCACGACCGCTCGACCGTGGCGCTCGCCGAGGCAGTCGACGCGTCGCTCGGGGGCGGGCCTGTCGGTGGCGGTTCTCCCGGTGGCGGTTCTCTCGATGGCGCCTCGCTTCCGGCGGATGCGACGGTGCAGGTGTTTGCGCACGGCGAGCGCGAGTCGATGAAGGCGATCCGCGCGGTGCTCGCGCGCCGCGGCGTGACGCGCGACCGCTTCTCCCTCTCCGGCTACTGGGCCTACGGGCGCACGGAGGACCGCTTCCAGGCCGAGAAGCGCGAGCCGATCGGGCAGATCGAGGCGTAGGGGTTCAGTCGGTCGGGCTGTTCACGGTCACCCCGCGCCGCAGATCGAGTCGACGGCCTCCCCGCCGCGCACCGTCGCGAACCAGGGGAGCACCGTGTCGAAGGCGCGCGTCGCGGCCCGACCGTGGCCGATTCCGGGCAGCGACAGGTAGGTCACCCCGGTGCCGATCGCGCACTCGTGCTCGGCGAAGGCGCGTGTGGTCTTCGGGTCGACGAGAGTGTCCGCCTCGCCCTGGGCGATGAACAGCGGTACATCGAGAGGCACCGCCCCCGGCGAGTTCTGGGCGAGCAGTGTGGCCCAGGGCTCGACCTTCGACGGGTCGCCCGAGAAGTAGCCGCCGACCAGCGGGCGGGCGATCGCGTGGATCGCCGAGTTCTGACCGAGCAGGCACAGCGCGTTCATGTCGGGCGTCGCCTTCACCCCGGCGGGGGTCAGGATGGTGTCGAGTGCGGCGTGCGGATACACCGCGGTGTAGGCCGAGAGCGCGTACGACGAGATCGTCACCCCGGAGATGTCGTCCAGATCGTCGTCGAGCAGCTGCGCGAGGTCCGTCGCGGGGGCGGCGACCGCGACGGCTCCCAGCGACAGCTCCGGCGCGTACTGCGACGCGCTCTGCGCGGCGAAGAGCGCGGCCTGTCCGCCCTGCGAATGGCCCCAGAGCAGCAGCTCGTCGCCCGCCCCGGTCTCGGGGATGGAGCGCGCCGCCCGCGCCGCGTCGAGAACGCTGTTGCCCTCGCTCACCCCCACCAGGTACGAGTCCGGGCCGTCCGCCCCCAGCCCCGGGTAGTCGGTCGACGCCACGACGTAGCCCGCGTCGATGAGCGCCCGCAGGCCCACGACGAGGTCGAAGGGGTCGAGGCCGGCGGATGGCGCACAGCGCGGCGCGGTGCCGGTCGTCGGATGCGCCCAGGACACGACGGGTCTGCCGCTGTCCGATGCGCTGTCCGGTGCGTCGTCCGGGGCGTCGTCCGGGGCGACGACTGTGCCGGAGACGAGCATGTTCTCGCCGTTGAGGTCGGTCGAGTGGTAGAGGATGCGCCAGGCGACGGTGCCGTCCATGGTGCTGTCGAGTTTCTCCGAGCGGAAGATCTCGCCGGGCGCCCCCGACGGTATCGGATCGGGGAACTCGTAGAAGGCGGGTGCCTCCCACTCCTCGACGGCGCCCTCGACCACGCGGCGCTCGACGCCGGGCACGCAGCCGGCGAGGAGCGCCGCGGTAGCAGCTGCGAGGAAAGCGATCGCGATCGCGAGGAATGCCGGCGAGCGACGACGCGTGCCGGAGCCCCCGCGCGGCATTCAGGCCAGCCGCTCGTCGAGCCAGTCGAAGACGCGCTGGTCGGTCAGCAGGCGTGCCATCGGCTGGCAGTGGAAGTTCGCGCCATCCGCTGCGGTGAACGGCACCACTGTCGACACCGTCGGGGCGAGGTCGGCGAGACGCTGGCTCTGCCCCGGCCAGAACTGCTCGTCCTCGGGGCTGGTGAT
>Ga0247732_10000025_pt1 | contig 112576 bp, 104 predicted proteins | sample UWRJL163409C2_FD_180940 | JGI IMG/M metagenome (GOLD analysis project Ga0247732, IMG submission 180940) | Plant litter microbial communities from Arlington Agricultural Research Station in Wisconsin, United States - UWRJ-L163-409C-2 | ecosystem: Environmental > Terrestrial > Plant litter >... | reverse complement strand
CGGTGGCTCAGGGCGGTTTGCTCTACGTCGCACCGGTTTACGCCTCGCCGGGTGCCAGTGACGCGGCGTCGTCGTACCCCCGCCTGATTCGCGTGGCGATGATGTACAACGACAAGGTCGGCTACGGGCCGACGGTCAGCGACGCGCTCGACGAGCTGTTCGGTGCAGGCGCGGGAGCGACGGCAACCGGTCCGGCTCCGGCGGATCTTCCGAACGGTCAACCGGCGCCCGTGGCGAACCCCAATCCGGGTCAGCCTCCGGTCACACCGCCGGCCAACCAGCAGGGCGGGGTTCCCCAGCCGCCCGCCCCTGCGGCGGCGGTGCCCAGCGGGCCGACGCAGCTGTCGGCGGCGAAGGCCGCTGCCCTGCAAGGGGTTCAGACGGCGCTGGACGCCATGCAGGCCGCGCAGCAGGGCGGCAACTTCGCGGAGTACGGTCAGGCGCTGCAAAATCTGGACGACGCCATGGCCAAGTACCGCGAGGCGAAGTAGCCCCCTAGGTTCCTGCGGTGCGGTATCGGTTGCTCGGGCCACTTCAGGTGGTGCGCGAGGAGTCCGAGGCTCGGGTCGACGTCGGCTCGCCGAAGCAGCGTGCCGTGCTGGCGGTGCTGCTGTTGGCGCGGGGTCGCGTCGTCTCGGTGGACCGGCTGATCGACGCGGTGTGGGGTGACGACGCCCCGGGCAGTGCGACGGCGAGCCTGCAGGCGTACGTGTCGAATTTGCGTCGGGCCCTTCGCGACGGCGCGTCGACGGGGCGTCTCGCGTCGCCGATCGTTCGCCAGTCGCCGGGGTACTACCTCGCCGTCGGGCCCGACGACGTCGACCTGACGGTCTTCGCCTCGACGGTGGGTCGCGCGGGGGCGGCGGTGGAGTCGCACGACTGGGCCGTGGCGCTCGAGCAGGCCGACGCCGCAAGGTCGTTGTGGCGCGGTCCCTTTCTCGAGGATCTCCGGGATCAGCCGTGGGTGGGCCCGGAGGCGGCGGCAGCCGAGGAGATGCGACGGGATTGCCTCGACTACCGCATCAGTGCGTTGTTGGCGTTGGGTCGGGTGCCCCTGGCGCTGGGCTCCGCCGCGCAGTTGAGCGCTGCGGACCCGCTGTCCGAAAGGGCTTGCTGGTTGCACGTCCTGGCGCTCTACCGGGCCGGCCGCACCTCGGATGCGCTGGAGGCCTACACGCGCCACGCCCGCACACTCGACGACGAGCTCGGGCTGCGGCCAGGACCCGAACTGCGCGAACTGCAGACGGCCATTCTGCGGCAGGCCCCGGAGCTCGCGGCGTGGCCGCGCCACCCCGAATGGACCGGAGCCGCCGAGGTGGCAACGCCGGCGGTGGCCGCGGTGTCGGCGCCAGAACTCGCCGAGCCACCGCGACGTGCCCCTCTCGTCGGCAGGCAGCGCGAGTTGGGCACGGTCACTGACCTTCTCGCCGACGTGGCCGGGGGAGCCACCCGCTGGCTGGTGCTGTCTGGGCCGCCGGGGATAGGGAAGACCCGGCTGGCCGAGGAGGTGACGGGTCGGGTCGCCGAGTCTGGTGGTCGGGTCGTGTGGATCAGCTGTCCCGACGAGTCGGCGACGCCGCCGTGGTGGCCGATGCGTCAGCTGGTGCGGGCGCTCGGCGCCGACGCCAACGAGGTCCTGCAGGTGCCGGACGACGCGGATCCGGACACGGCGAGATTTCGTGTCTACGAACGGGTTCAAGGCCTTCTGGAGTCGGCGCCGGACGTCCGGGCCGTGGTGGTGGACGACGTCCAGTGGGCGGATTCGGCGTCGACTGGCTGTCTGGCGTACGTTGCCGGGGCGTTGCGCGACCACCCCGTCGCCATGGTGCTGACCGTCCGCGACGGCGAGCACACTCCTGAACTGACGCGCCTGCTGGGCACGGTCGCCCGCGGAGCGCGCAACCGTCACCTCGAGGTGCCAGCCCTGTCGTCGCACGACGTCGCCACCCTGGCCACTCAGGTCGCCGACGAGGCGGTCACCGCGGCCGAGGCGGCGACCCTCGCCGAGCGGACCGGCGGCAACCCGTTCTTCGTGTGCGAGTACGCGCGGTTGCCGCGAGACGAGCGGCAGGGCAACGAGATTCCCGTTGCGGTGAAGTCGGTGCTGGACCGTCGCTTTGCCGGCTTGGAGCCGGCGGTCCTGCAGATGCTGCGCACCGCGGCGGTCATCGGGGACGATGTCGACGTGGCGGTGCTCGCGAAGGCGACCCGCCTGGACGTCGACGTCCTCGCGGACCATCTGGACGATGCGGCCGACGAGCGCATCGTCGTGCCGTCGCACACCGGCGACGGCTACGCCTTCGCGCACGGGCTGCTGCGCGAGCAACTCGTCGCGAGCATGCCCGCACTTCGCCGACAACGCCTGCACGCCATGGTCGCCGAGGTGCTGGCCGACGGGGTTGGGCCCGATGCGTTGACGCGACGGGCACTGCACTTGGTGGCGGCCCAGCCGTTGGTGGAACCCGACGTCGTGGTCGAGGCGTGTCGCCGCGCTGCCGAGGACGCGACTGAGCGGTGGAGCTCCGACATCGCGGCGACGTGGTGGCAGGCCGCACTGGACGCCTACGACCGACTGCCCGCGTCGGCCCGCGACGAGGCGGAGCGGGATGCGCTGACCGTGGCCATGCTAGAGGCCCATTCCCGAGCTGGCAGAGGACGATTGGTCCTGACGACCGTCGAGCGGTACCTGACCGAAGCGCTTCGGGCCGGTCGGACGACGACCGCCGGCCTGGTGGCCAGCACGCTGCTGCGGGCCAGCGGCGCCTGGCCGTGGCTTGCGCCGGGAGAGGATCCCGGTGACCTCCTCGGCGTGTTGGAGGACGCGGCGAGCGTCGCCGATCGGGATGCCGCGGCAGGCGCGCGGGTGTTGGCGGCCCTCGCGGTGGGGCACTACTACAACCCGCGCGCCGAAGTGGCTGCGGCTCATCTCGATCGGGCCGAGCAGCTGGCCGAGTCGACCGGCGATCCCGACGTCCTGGCCGACGTGTTGACGGGACGCCTGATCGCCTACTCCGGGGTGGCGACCGCCAGCGAGCGTTCCCTCGTCTGGGCGGACCGGTTGAACAGCTTGCGGCACAGCCGCTCCCGTGAGGATCGGGTGATCTCGAATTCGGTGTGCACGATGGCCGAGATGAACCTGGGCGACGTCGACGCGGCGGCCCGCCGTTTGGCGTTGGGCATCGAGGGCAGCGAGGCGCTCACGCTGCCGGTGCTTCGCGCCCAGTTGCGGTGGATGGAGGCGGTTCTCGCGGTGTGGCGCGGCGACTTCGCCGAAGCCGAGCGGCACCACGGCATTGCCGCCCACGTCCACGAACAGACCGAATTGTACGGCGCGGGAAGCGGTTTGATGGCCGCGGTGTCGCTGCTGCGGGAGACGGGCGGTCCGATCGACCCGCAGTGGCTGGAGGTGGCGGCCACGCCCGAGACCGGTGGACAGGCCACGGTGGATCTGGTCAAGACCGCCCTGTTGACCGTCGCCGACGGCCCGGATGTCCCGGCCGCGGCGGAGACGCTGCTCTCGGAGTGGCTGGCCACGAGGGCGCGGCCACACGTGTGGACGACGCTGGGCCACCTCGTGCTGCTCGCCCACCTCGCCGCGGACAACGGGCTGTCCCGGTACGCCGGACCGCTGCTGGACGAATTGCGCCCGTTCGGCGACCGGATCGCCGTAGTCGGTCAGATCGGGGTCGTCGGGCCGGTGGCCCTGGCGGCGGCACGACTGCGCCTACTGGCCGACGACCGCGACCAGGCCTGGGCCGAGCTGTCCAGGGCCCGCGCCCTTGCCGAGCGGACCGGTGCGGCACCGACGTTGGTGCGGTGCGCCCTGTTGGCGACGGAATTGAGCGAGTCCGACGAGCAGCGGCGCGCCATGGCAGCCGAGGTCGCGGCCGACGCCCGGCGCCTGGGCATGCTCGCGGTGGAAGCCGCCGCACAGAAACTCGCTTGAGCACTTCTTGGAGTCGAGACGTCAAGAAAAATCCAAGCGCCTTGCGTGATCCTTCAGCCGACGACAACGTCCCCGCTGAAAGGATCCCCGATGAATGCCCTGACCGTGACCGACCCCGACGGCATGGAACTGTTGCGCAGTTACGTCAGCGCGCCCGTCGCGCTGCCTGGAGAGCGCGTATACGACCGGGCGACGCCCTGGAACCTGGCGGTGCCCGTGCGGCCCGCTGCGGTCGTCCTGGCGGCCACGGCGGGCCACGTGGCGGAGGTGATGCGGTTCGCCGGTGAGCGAGGGCTGAGGGTGGCCGTACAAGCAACCGGTCACGGTGCCGTGCCGATCGGTGCCGACACCGTCCTGGTGTTGACCGCGGGGCTGACGGGGTGCGTCGTGGATCCGGTCGCGCGGACGGCTCGGGTGGGGGCCGGCGTGCGGTGGCAGACCGTCCTCGACGCGGCCACGCCGCACGGCCTGGCGCCGCTGTGCGGGTCGGCGCCCGGTGTCGGTGTCGTCGGCTTCCTCACCGGCGGTGGCATCGGTCCGCTGGTGCGCACCGTCGGACTGTCTTCGGACCACGTGCGGGCCGTCGAGCTGGTGACGGGCGCAGGCGAGATCCTGCGCGTCACGCCCGAGGAGCACGCCGACCTGTTCTGGGGTGTGCGGGGCGGCAAGTCGATGCTGGGGGTGGTCACCGCCGTGGAGATCGACCTGCTGCCGATCAGCGAATTCTACGGCGGTGCATTGTTTTTCGACGGTGCTGACGCCACGGAGGTGTTGGGGGAGTGGCAGCGGTGGACGGCCGACCTGCCGGATGAGGTCAACACGTCGATCTGCATCCAGCAATTGCCGCCGTTGCCGGGGGTTCCCGAGCCGCTGGCGGGCCGGATGACGGTGGCGGTGCGGTACACCGCGTTGGGGGACGTCGCAGACGCGCAGCGGCTGCTGCGGCCCATGCGGGAGGTCGCACCGGTGCTGATCGACGCCGTCGGGGTGCTGCCGTACGCGGCGATCGGCGCGGTGCACGCCGATCCGGTGGACCCAATGCCCACCCACGAGGACCACGCCCTGCTGCGCGAGCTGACCGCCGACACGGTCGAGGCGCTCCTCGCCGCGTGCGGGCCCGGGTCGCAGTCACCGCAGACCCTCGTCGAACTACGGCTGCTCGGTGGGGAGTTGGCGCGGGAGCCGCGGCACCGCAGCGCGTTCTGCCATCGCAACGCCGCGTACGCGCTGTCGGTGATCGGCGTGCTCGCCCCGCCGGTCGCCGACGCCGTCGCCGGGCACGCCGCCGAACTGGTCGCCGCAGTGGCTCCGTGGTCGACGGGAGGGCAGCTGCCGAACTTCGCGGCGTCGAACGACCCGGGCCGCCCCGCACGCTGCTACAACGACGACGCGTTGCACTGGCTCCGGGCACTCGCAGAACAGCACGATCCGGCCTCCGTGATGCGCTGACCACCCGATTTGGAGGTATGGGGCCCGCTCGGTAACCTTGTGTTCACCCGACGCGGGGTGGAGCAGCTCGGTAGCTCGCTGGGCTCATAACCCAGAGGTCGCAGGTTCGAATCCTGTCCCCGCTACTAGGTAGGACGGCCCTCGGAGATCTTCTCCGGGGGCCGTTTTCATCGGGACGGTGAACGGTTTGCGAACGTGCCCGTTTGCGTGACGGAGGGTTTCGCTCGTTCGAGTCGTCCCGCGATCGCGTAGCGAATCGGGACAGGGATGTTTGGCGGAGTAACAAGGCTTCCAAGCCCTTTCCAACATCCGACGCTACCTTCCAGCGCATGCTCAAACTTGCGCTGTCTGCGTTTGCTGCGGTGATGCTGGTCGCGGGCTGCAGTGACGCGGCCAAACCCGAGGTGCGGACCCCGTCCGTCGCCAAGAAGCCCGAGATCGGCGACATCAAAATCGAGGGCGATCGAGACACGCCGGCGAACGAGCTGGCCATCGAAGCCATCGCGGACCTCCAGGCCTACTGGAGCACCGAATTCCCCAAGCTCTACGGCGAGGACTACAAGCCGGTCGAGGGTGGCCTGTATGCGTTGACGCCGGACTCGGAGTCGGGACCAGCCTGCGCGTCGAACTACGGCGACGTGGCGGGCAACGCGTTCTATTGCAAGCTCGACGATTCGGTTGCCTGGGACGCGTCGGGACTGCTGCCCGAACTACAGGAGAAGTACGGCGACTTCGTCATTCCGGTAGTCCTCGCGCACGAGTGGGGACACGCCATGCAACAGCGGTCGGGGTTCTTCGACCAGAACGAGTTGACGGTCAGCTCGGAGTTGCAGGCGGACTGTTTCGCCGGTGGATGGGCCAGGCACGCCCAGGACGACAAAGTGTTCGACGTGTCCGGCGCGGATCTCGACCGATCGCTCGCCGGCATCCTGGACCTTCGGGACACCCCGGGCACCAACGCGCAGGACCCGTCGGCGCACGGCAGCGGATTCGACCGCGTCAGTGCCTTCCAGGACGGCTACGACAACGGTGCCGAAAGGTGCAAGGACTACGAGGACGGCGAGCCCATCGTGCTCGAACTGCCCTTCAACGACGCCGAAGACGAGGCGAACGAGGGCAACGCTCCGTACGACTCGATCGTCAACGGCGTGCCGTACGACCTCGAGGACTATTGGAGTCAGGTCTATCCGGAGATTGCCGACGGCAAGACCTGGACTCCCTTGCAGCCACAGCAGCCGTTCGACCCGTCCAGCCCGCCGGGTTGTGGTGGACAGAGCGCTGAGGGGTATGTGTTGTTCTATTGCGTCCCAGACGATTACGTCGGTTGGGACAATGTCGAACGGATGCCACAGATCTACTCGGAAGGTGGCGACTATGGCGTCGCCACACTGTTGGCCACCCAGTGGGGGCTGGCCGCACTTGACCGACTGGGTGACGACTCCGACGAGTTGACCTCCACTGCGCGCGGTGACTGCCTCGCGGGCGCGTACACCGCCAGCGTGATCCTCTACAACCGCGAGGCCACCAGCAGCTATCACATTTCGCCGGGTGATCTCGACGAGGGAATCAAGGCGCTGTTGCTGTTCCGGGGTGAAGGCGACGTCGACCGGCAGGGAGCCGGTTTCGACCGCACCCGGGCGTTCCGTGCCGGCGTCCTCGACGGTGCCAAGAGCTGCCTGTCGTACAGGGCCTGACTGGGGTGCCAAGCTGTGGCGACCCCACCGAGTTGGACGACGGCGTATCTGCTCCCGAGTCGCAGCAGCTCCACATGGGTGGGCGTGGAGATCGAGCTGGGCGATGAGAATCTGCGGTGCGTCACCCGCGAGTACTCCGGGTGGGTGGACGAGGAACTGGGATTGCTCGACTATGAGGCGAAGACATCGCTGGGTGAACCGGTGGTGGTCTTCGACTACCGTCGCGACCAGATCGAGGCCACGTGGCTGAGGCAGTTCTACCGGGGCGGTTTTCAAGTGAGTCAAGGCAATTCGCGCCGCTGGTTGATCACCCTGGCCTATCCCAGCGGGTTCGGCAGTCTCCTTGATTTGATGACCGACCGGGCGGTGTGGCGCAGTTGGCGCTCGGCGTTGCCTGCGACTGGCGCATGAGGCGGCGCGGTCATGCCTGCGCGGCGACCACACGCACTTCCACGAAGCTCGCCCACGCGAGCTCGCCGGTGGCGCGCATCAATGACTGTGCGCGGGTGAGCAGTTCGAGAGCCCGCTCGATGCGGCCGTAGTGCATCTCGATATCGGCGAGCAGCCCGAGGAATAGGGCGTTCATGATGCACGTACCGTCTGCGGTGAACACGTCGAACGCGTCGAACGCGGCTTGTGGGTCACCGTCGCCGGTCTCCAGTGTCTGTGCCCAGATGCTGATGATCTTCGCCGCCGCGCCCCACTGATGACCTCCCGCCGTGACGAATTCACGCTCGACCGCAGCGGCCGCGGCAGCCGTGCCGCTGGTGTCGCCGAGAATGGCCGCAGATTCTACGAGCGCAAGCTTGGCGGCGAGGATGTTGAACACGTCCCCCCGGCTACGGGCGAGGTTCATTGCGCGCTCGGCGTAGCGACGCATGGCTTCCCGGTCACCACGTATGGCTTCACACAACGCCATCCAGCAGTACACCCGCGGATGAAGGAAATGCGTCGGATCGGAGACGTCCTCGGGTGGGGGATACGTGGCCATCATGTGTCGACCCGTGCTGATCGCTGCGTCGACGTCACCCCGTATTGCAGAGATCATGACGTCGACGAAGTCGCTGACGAGTCCGATGTCGGGCTCGCCGGACTGTTGGTAGCGTGCCCGAAGGCCGGTCGCGATCACCTGACATTCCGCCAAGCGGCCATGCGCGCACAACATCATGCACTGCAGTGCCGTCGCTCCGTAGAAGCTACGTCCCTTGACCTGGCAACCGATCTCGAACGCGCGCTGCACGGCGTCGGCTGCAGCCGCGCTGCCCTGGCCCTCGAGGATTCCCTTTGCGCCGGCCTGATGAAGCCAGAGAGTTACCTGGCGTTCGAGGTATTCGGGTTTGGCGGGAAGGAGGCGGCAGATCTGCAACGCATGTTCTGTCAGGCTGGCAAGGTCTTGGTACGCGGAGCGGGCGAGAGCACGTTCGATGACGATTTCGTGCATCTCCAAGGCGGAGTCCGGACTGAGTTCGGCCCCGGCCCGCCAGGCATGGTCAGCCGCGGCGATGCAGTCCTCGTACGCGGTCGTCATCAGCTCGGCTGCACGGGTCGTGGCGATTGCGGCATGGACGGCGGTACGCTCGCCGGCCGAAAGCTGTGCGAGGAGTGCGTCGCGCAGCAGGCCGTGGCTGAAGCGGTACGTGCCGGGGACCGCTGGCACCTCATCGATCAGACCCGCCTCGTATGCAGGCGAAAGGCTTTCCTGCACAACCGAGATTGGCAATTCGACGATGTTCGACAGATCCCCGACGTCGAATTGCGGACCCACGACGGCTGCCGCCGCCAACGCGTGCCGTGCTGGCCGGTCGAGAGCACCGAGGCGCCGACCGACCACGCCGACGACTGCGTCGGGCAGAGTGGCCTCGGTGAGCCGTTGGTGACCGTCGATGTCGATGGTGAGCGCGAGTTCCTTGATGTAGAACGGGTTGCCGTCCGCTCGCCGCCACATCTGTTGGGATACCTCGGGCGCAACCGGCGCGCCCGCGACGCGGTCGACGAGGCTGGCCGCGGCCTCGCGATCGATGCCGCCCAGGTGCACCACGGTGGTGTACTGAGATGTGAGCAGGCCCTCAAGGGCGCTGCGATTGACGGGGCGGTCGGCACCGTAGTACGTCCAGGTGCCGACCACGTGAATCGCGTTGTGAGGGAATCGTATTGACAGTAACGACAGTGTGTCGAGTGAGGGTCGGTCGGCGAGTTGGAGGTCATCGATCACGAGCATCAGCGGGTTCTGTGCCGCCAGTGCGCAGAGTGCGTTCACGATCCCTTCGATCAGCGCGAAGCCGGTCGCGGCGACCGAGGCCGGCTCCTCGGCGATGTTCCACTCAGGCACCAAGGCGCCGACGACGCCGGGAGCCGCCCGACGCACCGTCAGGCGGGCGGGCTCACCTAGTAGAGCGCCCAACTGTCGCAGCAGCTGAATCCACGTCCACAGCAGCGGCAACTGTATTCCGGTGGGGTGCGCCGCCCATGCGATCGCGACATCGGGCGTGCGAGTTTCATTGGCGACGGCCAACGCCAATGACGTCTTTCCGATGCCGCTCTCTCCGGTCAGCAGTGTCAGTCCACCGGTGCCGGGAGCCGGGTCCCGCGCCGCGACGCTGGCCATGCGCAGTTCGCGATCACGGCCGAGCAACGGCTGCGGTACCGATGCAATGGGCCGGTCGGCGCGGCCGCGCGACGGTTGAACACGAAGATCCTCGGAGCCGTCGCAGATCATCGTGAAGAGCGTCCGAAGCCCCTCGCCGGGTTCGTCGCCGAGCTCTCGGCGCAGAGTGGCGCAGGCTCGATCGAAGGCGCGCACCGCGTCGGCGGTGCGCCCCGCCCGGTACAGGGCCAGCATGAGATGCCCCCACAACCGCTCTTGTACCGGATCCTGCGCCACCGCCGCTTCGATGTCGGGCACCAGATCCGCCCCTGCGCCGAGTTGCATCGCCGCGTCGAAACGCGCTTCGGTCGCCATGGCGCGCAGCGCAGTGAATCGGAGGACGCTGGGCGCTGCGAAGTCGTGAAAGGCGTACTCGCCGAACGGGTCACCGCGCCAGAGTGCCAACGCCTCGGTAAGCGGGCCGACCGCGCCGCCGGGGTCCTCGCGGACCAGAGCGGACCGCCCCGCCTCGACAAGTGCCTCGAATCGGTATAGGTCGACCGAATCGCCCGGCAGCAGGCTCAAGCGGTAGCCGTTTGGTCTCGACTGCAGCCGCTGGCTCCCAACGGGATCGGAGCCGGTGACGTTGAGAATTCGCCGTAGGTTGGCGACGTAGGAGCGTACCGATACCAACGCCTTGGACGGGGCATTGCCCTCCCATACGGAATCGATGAGCCGGTCGATGCTGACGACGTTGCCGTGCTCGGCGAGGAGCACGGCCAACACACCCCGTTGCTTGGGGCCACCCAGGGTGACGTCAAGGCCGCCTACCCGGGCCTCGATCGCACCCGACAGGTTGTAGTCGACCATGTAACCGACCCTCGGCAAACTCGTAGTTCGGACAGACGATACCGGTTCTCCAGCACTCCATCACCTCGCAGGCCACTCGGGCGGCCCTGAGCGAACCTGCCTCCGCACGCAGAATTCCAATGGTGTTCCAACCCCTCTTCATTAACTTGCTACTCGCAACGACGGGGGTTCGGCCCGCGGTTCACCTACGAGGAGTCAACAAATGAAAACTTCGGCACTTTCCGGTGTGGCTATGGCCGTCACCGCCCTTGCCGTCGTCCTGTCCGGCTGTGGCTCGGACACGAAGACCGCGACGTCGAGTAGTTCCGAGACGAGCAAGTCGTCATCCAGCACGGCGACGACCACCTCGAAGAAGCCCAAGGTGACCGAAACCCCTGAGGCCGCGGCGGGTCCGAATCCGACGATCGCTGACTACATCGCGGAGAACAAGATTCAGGAGACCGGGGTCAAGATGGGCGATCCCAACGCGCCCGCGGTCAACCTGCCCGTCCCGGAGGGCTGGCAGGTCCTCCCGCCGGAGCGAGCACCCGAGTACGCATATGGCGCGATCGTCTACACCGGACCGGAATTCGAGGCAGACCCGCCGAACATCGTCGCCTTGATGTCCAAGCTGGACGGTGACGTCGACCCCCAGAAGATCATCGACCTGGCACCGGGCGAGCTCAACAATCTGCCGGACTACAAGCCGGGCAACGAGGGCCAGACCAGCACCCTGGGCGACTACCCGGCCTACGTCCTCGGTGGCACCTACACCAGGGACGGCGCGACGCGCTTCATCGCGCAGAAGACCGTCGTGATCCCCACTGACGGCGGGTTGTACGTGTTGCAGCTCAACGTCGACGGACCCGACGCCGCGGGCGACGTCCTGGCGTCGGCGACAGAGAAGATCGACAGCGACACCACGATCGGTTAGGTCGCGCCACGTGAACGCCGCCGAAGTGGTCAACAGGTACCGGCATGGCGCCGTTGCCGACGGTCAGGACCCCGATGCCTCGAGCAGCGCTGACCTCGGCAACGGCCCGGGCATCCAGGAAGTGGCGACCTTCTCCGCTGACGTCTCCGGCGCCAGCGGTGCGGTGGCGGTCGCCCCTACGCGCGGTTGATCGCCTTGGAGGGTGACAGCGTCACGACCTACGGCGAGCCGTGGAACGTGAACTGACGGTGTTCGCCGTTCTTAGCGGACGGGCCGGTTGCGACACGTGCCCCACCGAGGACAGTCGAAAGCCTTGTCTTGCATCAACTTGATGCCGGTGACGGGAATCGAGCTTACGTGACCTACGTACGGCGCTGCGACGATCGAGGCGACCTGCTATGGGTTATCTCCAATGACGAGGCAGTACGCGCCGGCGGGACTGCGGGCGGATCCTTGCCGTCAGCGACGCCTTCGCAATCTCTGGAACCGGTACCGCCGCAGGCTTCGTGGGAAGTCCGCCAATCCGGGCCCACCGTCGCGCAGCCAGCCTGCGATGTCCGAACCCGCCTCCTCGTTGAAGACATAGCCAAGCCAGGTCGATCGTCCGCCGCGTCGATGTCCGCCCTGCGACGGTGTGACCACGAGGACGTTCGAACGCTCGCACGGTCCGAGGCAATCGGTGACCCGTAGATCGGCCACGTCCCGCATCAGCTCGCGCAGCATGCCGAGCTGGGCTTGGTGGTCGGTCTCGGGGTGCTTCTTCGCGGTGCCGCAGCAGCATCCCCGACACACGGTGACGGTGGGCCGGGTTCGGTCGAGGGCCATGGTGTCAATTCTGCTCGACGTCGACGGCAACTCCGTCACGACCCTCGCCCCAGCGGTCACGTGGACGGGCTGGCGTCCTCGCCCGGCGTCACGACGATCGGAACCTGTAGGACACGCAGGATCCTGGCGGCGGTCGAACCGATGAACAGCCGCCGAGGCGGGGCCAGCCGACTCGACCCGAACATCAGCAGATCGCCTGGCTCCCAATCGAGTCCCTCGACGGCTGCCTCGACCGTGTCGCCGTCGGCGACGACCGCAGTGACGGCGGCGCCCTCCGGTAGTGCTGACTTCACGGATTCCAATGTGGCGTAGGCATGTTCGCGAGCAGCCTCGAGGCCCTTCTCGCCGTGCTCGTCGAGCGCCACCAGCGAGACCAGTCGTAGAGGTGCCCCGGTGGCCCGGCTCGCCGACACCGCGGTGTCGAGCAACCGAGCCGCGCCGGGGCGATCCCCGACGGCGCAGGTGACCCGCTGGACGCGCGGTACCTCGGAGTGTCGGGTACCTCGCGGCGCCACCGCGACCGGCACGGGCGCAGAGTGCAGCAGGTCGTCGACGAATGAGCCGAGCGCCAAGCTGCCGGCCAGACCGCCGCCGGATCCACCGACCACGAGGGCCTCGGCACCAAGCTTTAGTGCTTCGTCGCCAAGCGTTTCGGCGACGGACTCTCCGATGACCACCTCCGCCGCGGCTGTGACGTCCTCGGGCACCAGGCGCATGGCGTCGTCGAGCCATGCCGAGCCCTGTCCGGCGAGCACCTCGTGAAACCTGTCGGCCGTCACGCGAGGGGTGGTCACGTCGTCGGGGGACAGCACCATTCGCAGTTCCAGTTCGGCGCCAAGGGTGCGGGCGAGTCGGACCCCAAGTGCCAGGGCATCGGCACCGCCAGCGGTCGCGAGATAACCGACGACGAGCTTCACTTGTCTCCACCTCTCTTGCGATGCTCGACGTGCTCGATCGGCGTGCCCTCCTCGGCCAGGGTCTCCTCTTCGATTCTCATCGTGAGCGGCTTGCGCAACCCGCGGGTGACGTACACCAGCAGTAGGAGCCCTATGACGAACCAAATTGCGCCGTAGAGAAGGGCATCGAAGTGCAGGTTGAGCCACAGCACCACCGTCAGGGACATGCCGATGACGGGTAGCACGATGTTGGTGAAGATCTCGACCGGCGTGTGCCGCTTCTTCAGGTGCACGGCGAAGTACAGGAGCACGGTCAGGTTGACGACGGTGAAGGCGATGAGGGCGCCGAAATTGATCATCGCCGAGACGAATTCGAGCGTGAACCGAAATGCCAGCAGCGACACGGCGCCGACGATCAGCACGGCGTGCAGCGGGGTGAGAAACCTCGGGTGGATGTAGGACAGGAAGCGTGGGATGCGCCCCGTCTGGTTGCGGGCCATCACGTAGATCATGCGGGAGACGCTGGCGTGGGAGGACAGGCTCGACGCGAACATGGCCGCCAACGCAGCCGAGACGAACAGGATCTTGAAGAACTCTCCGCCGACCTTCAGCGCGAGCTCCGGCAGTGTGTCGTCGGTGACCTCGAAGCCGTCGAGCGTGGGGAAGGCGCTCTGTGCGAACCAGGCCCCGAGCAGGAAGATCGCGCCGCCGATGAGGAGGGCCAGGACGATCGCCTTCGGGACGGTAGTGGGCGTCTTCGCCTCTTCGCTGTACATCGTGATCGCGTCGAACCCGATGAACGAGAAGCACACCACGGTGGCGCCGGCGATGACTGCCCCCATGTCCACACCGGCGTGATACAGCGGTTCGAGCGTCAGCGCGGTGCCCTGGCCAAGGCCGCGCGACAACGACAGATACGTCAGGACGACGAACGCGCCGATGAGCACCGTCTGGAAGACGACGAGCACTCCGTTGATGTTCGACGTGCCCTTGATGCTCCAGCAGTTGAGCGCGGTCACGATTGCCACGTAGACGAGGACGAAGATCCAGGACGGAGCGTCGGGGAAGAACGACTCGAAGTAGATCCGGCCGATGACCGCGTTGACCATCGGCAACAGCAGGTAGTCGAGCAACGAGGACCACCCGACGAGGAAGCCGACGTTGGGGTGGATGACCTCCGATGCGTATGTGAAGGCCGACCCCGCCGAGGGGAATACTCGGGTCATTCGTCCGTAGCTGAGCGCGGTGAACACCATGGCGACGAGCGCGACGATGTAGGCGAGCGGAACGACGCCGTTCGTCTCCTCCGACACAATGCCGAACGTGTCGAAGACGGTCATTGGCGTCATGTAGCCGAGGCCGAGGCCGACGATCGCCCACAGTCCGAGTGATCGCGATAGGTGAGACTGTGTGGCCGGAGCCGTGTTCTGTTGCACGCGAGAACCTTTCGTCGACCATCGGGAAGATCCCGCGTCGCCCCCCGGGGGTGGCGGTCGGGTTCCCAGACGGACACCCTACTCACTTGGGGACGCGGGCCGAACGTTTCGGACGACATCGCGAACTACGGGCCTGGCCCGGACCCCTGCTCGCTGGCGCCGGAAGAACGCGCCCTCAGCTCTCGGGCGAACCGATGGCCTGCAGGTGCTCCACCGTCGCGGCGCGACCGCGCCCGATGTGGTCCAGCATTCCCTGTTCAGCGACCTCGGCCTCCCTGGCCTCGAGCGCCGTGGTGATCGATTCGTGGTCGGCGACCGAGCGGTGCCTGCGCTGCACGAACCAGATCGCTTGGTAGGGAACGCCGTTCCACAACCGCTCGATGAAGTCGTCCAACAGCGCTGAGTGGGCTGAGGTGTACACCATGCGGTGCCATCGCGCGTTGAGTTCCACCACGTCCGCGAAGCGCGGGGGATCCCCGTCGACGACCAGCCGAAATTCCTCTTGAAGTTCGCGGATGCTCTGAAGCTCGGCCTGGGTGGCATTCGCCGCGGCCAGCTTGGTCGCGAGCGGCTCGAGGGTCTGGCGCAGAAGGTATATCTCCTCGGCGCGCTGGATCGAGTATCGCGTGACGACGTGACCGTGGTGACGCTTGTACTCCACCAACCCATTTGCCTGCAGCATGCGCAGCGCCTCGCGAATGGGGGTGAGGCTCATTTGCAGTTGATCGGAAAGGCTTGCCAGCGTGAGCTTCGCCCCGCCCGGCAGCTGACCGCGTTCGATCAGTTGCCGGATCGCGATGAACGCCTCTTCCGCTTTGGTCGTCGGGAGGGGCTCGGGCGGGCTGACCATCGCTTCCTCTCGTGAGACCAGTGTTGTCACCGAGACGGTACCGCGATCGGCGTGATCGGTCCTCCGCCCGTGAGCACGTGAACCACATTCGTGACCGCCAACTCCGCCATTCGGGTCCGCGTCTCGACTGTGGCCGACCCGAGATGGGGCGCCAAGACCACGTTGGGAAGGTCGCGTAGGCCAGGGTGGACGTCCGGCTCGTGCTCGTACACGTCGAGCGCGGCACCGGCGATGGCGCCTTCGGCGACGGCGTCCACCAACGCGTTCTCGTCGATGATCGGACCCCGGGCGGTGTTCACCAGATAGGCGCCCGACTTCATCCTCCGCAGCGCTGCTGCGTCGATTAGATGCCGAGTCTCAGCGGTCAGCGGACAGTGCAGCGAGACGACGTCGGACGTGGCGAGCAGGTCGTCTAGCTCAACGCGGCGACCCAGGTCGTGGTCGCGGCGGGCGTGGTAGACGATGCCCATGCCGAAGGCGGTGGCCCGCGCGGCGACCGCGCGGCCGATGTGGCCCATCCCCACGATCCCGAGTTGCTTGCCCTGCAATCCGGTGCCGAGCATGAATCCGATGTCCCACGACCACGACTGACCCGAGCGCACGAGCCGGTCGCCTTCGGACACTCTCCGGGTGACGTCGAGCATCAAGGCCATGGTGAGGTCGGCCGTGGCGTCGACGAGCACACCCGGCGTGTTGGTGGCGACGGCGCCGTGCCGTGCGATGGCCGCAACGTCGAGGTTGTCGTAGCCGACCGCAGTATTGGCGACGACCTGCAACTGGGCGCCCGCCACTGGGAGCGCATCGTCGTCGATGCGGTCGTTGAGCATGGTGACGATCGCGTCGGCGCCCCGGATGGCCTCCCGCAGTTCCTCGGGGCGCAGCGGCCGGTCGTGCGGAGACACCCACACCTCGCCCAGTTCCGCCAGTGGTGTCAGCGTCGCGGGCGGCAGGCGCCGCGTGACGACGATCTTCACCGCACGCCGGCCAAGATCGCCCGCGCCCGCCGGGCGATCGGGTAGTCCACGAAGGTGCCGTCCGGCAGCCGGATCGACGAGACTCCGTCGGCTTCGGCCGCGGTGAACGCGGCATCCACCGCTCGGGCCCAGTCGACTTCGGCTTGGGTGGCGGAGAAGGCGTCGGTCACCGCGGCGATCTGCGCCGGATGGATGACCTGCTTCCCGCCGAAGCCCAACGCGCGGGCGCGACGTGCGGACCGGGCGAGACCGTCGGCGTCGGCGAGGTCCAGGTGGGGCCCGTCGATCGGTGGCGGCCGATGGGCGGCCGCGGCGGCGAGCACCAATTGCGAACGGGCATGGAGGAATTCGTCGCCGTCAGCTGTCGGCGTGATGCCCAGCTCGCGGGACAGGTCGGCGGGGCCGAAGGCCAGGGTGTGGACTCGTTCGTGCGACGCGGCGATGGCCGGTGCGGCAAGGATCCCCGCGGCGGTCTCGACCAGCGGCACGATGCCAGTCCGGCCCACGTCGATGCCGGCCTTTCGCTCCGACCGCTCCAACAGATCTGCCACACAGCGGATTCCGTCCGGGTCGGCACTCATCGGGACGATCACCAAAGCGAGCCGGTGCAGTACCGGCTCCAGAGCGGCGACGTCGTCGTCGGCCAGACCGGAGTCGACGGCGTTGATCCGCACTGACAGCATCGGCAGGACTTCGTCGGGTAGTTCCTGCAGCGCCGATCGCGTCGCCGCGCGGGCCGCGTCCTTCCGGGCCGCGGCGACGGCGTCCTCCAGATCGATGGCGACGCCGTCGGCGCCGCTGGCGACGGCCTTGACGATGCGGTCCGGTCGATCACCCGGTACGAAGAGCAGGGTCCGAAGCAGCAGGGTCGCGCGCGTCATCCGACCGCCCCTGTGGTGGACAGCAGGCGCGTCGCCACGTGCACGCCCAACGCGTAGAGGTCGTCGGTCGCATCGGCGATGCGGCCGCTGAGCGGTCGTACCTCGGCTGCGCCCAGCTCTCGCAGCGCGGCGGCGCCGTCGGCCTGGACGCGCCCACCGAACACCACCACCGGGAGTTGGCTCGGTCGAGCCGCGGCGAGTACTCCGGAGACGACCTTGCCCTCGGTGGAGGACAGGTCGACGGTGCCTTCGCCGGTCACCGCGACGCTGGCGGTGCGAGCGGCGTCGGCCCATCCCGTCAGCGCCAGCACCAGGTCGATCCCGGATTCGACGGCACCGCCCATCGCCAGCAACATCGCACCGATGCCGCCTGCCGCGCCGGCCCCGGGATGGTCGGCGACCTCGGCTGGGTGATTCAAGTCGGCCAACACCCGTTCGAGCCGGGGGACGTCGGAGGGCGCGGCACCCTTCTGCGGGCCGAAAACGGCTGCGGCGCCGCGCTCTCCGAGCAGCGGGTTGCGCACGTCGGAGGCGACCCGGACGGTCAGCGGAAGGCTCGTCAACACCTCCCGCATCCCGACGCCACCGTCGACGGTCGCGACTCCGCCGACGCCCAGCACCAACTCGCGCACGTCGGGGTCCGCCCCGATGTGCGCGATCAACTCGCCGAGCCCGCGACTCGAGGCACGGAACGGGTCGAGTTCGGCCTCAGTCAGCAGCGTCAGCCCGATGGCCTGCGCGCTTTCGGTGACGGCCCGCCCGTCGGGCATCACCAGGTACTGCGCGGGTGTGGGACGGCCCAGCGGGTCGGAGACGGTCACGGTGCGCAGTTCGCCGCCGAGCGCGTATCGCAGCACGTCGACGAGTCCTTCGCCGCCGTCGGACAGCGGCACCGTCGTGACCCCGATGTCGGGGTCGGTGTCGGTAATGCCGGCGGCGACGGCGGCCGATGCCTCGGCCGCGCTCAGGCAGCCCTTGAGGCTGTCGGGGGAGACGATGACGGTGGGGCGGGCCATCAGTCGGCGTACCAGTTCGGCAGGTCGTCCTGCAGGTCGACCCACACCGACTTGATGCGGGTGTAGTGCTCCATCACGGCCTGTCCGCCTTCGCGACCGTAGCCCGACTGCTTGTATCCGCCGAACGGCACGAGGTGGTTGATCGTGCGGGTGGTGTTGACCCAGATCAACCCGGCGTGGATGCCGGCGGCGACGCGGTGCGCGCGGCCGACGTCACGGGTCCACACCGAGCCGGCGAGCCCGTACTCGGTGTCATTGGCCTTCGCCAGGGCGTCGGCCTCGTCGGTGAAGGTCATGATTCCGGTGACCGGTCCGAAGATCTCCTCCCGGATCATCTTCATGTCACGGTTGACGCCGTCGAGGATCGTGGGCGAGTAGAAGTACCCGTCGGCCAACGGCGCCTCGGTGGGGGTGACACCGCCGCAAATCAGTTCTGCGCCTTCGTCGGTGCCGCTGGCAACGTAGCTCGCGATCTTGTCGCGATGCTGCGCGGAGATCTGCGCACCCATCTGAGTGCGCTCCGACAGCGGGTCGCCGACGCGGATGCGGCGCGCCAACGCCGAGAAGCGGTCCAGAAACTCGTCGTGGATCGCTTCTTGGACAAAGATGCGCGACGCCGCCTGGCATGACTGCCCGGCCGCGGAGAAGATGCCGTAGGCGGTGCGGTGCACCGCGGCGTCGAGATCGGCGTCGTCGAAGATGACGGTCGGCGACTTGCCGCCCAGTTCGAAGGTCACGAGTTTGAGGTCGGCTGCCGCCGTGGCGGCGATCTGTTTGCCGACCTCGGTGGAGCCGGTGAACGCGATCTTGTCCACGCCGGGATGGGACACCAGTGCTGCACCGGTTTCCTCACCGAGCCCGGTCACCACGTTGAACACCCCGTCGGGCAAGCCGACCTCGGCGATGAGGTGCGCGAACACCACCGCCGACACCGAGGTCTCCTCGGCGGGCTTGAGGATGATCGTGTTGCCGCCTGCCAGGGCGGGGGACAGCTTCCACGCGAGCATCAGCAGCGGCGAGTTCCACGGCACGATCGCGCCGACGACCCCGACGGGCTCTCTGCGGGTGTAGCTGAACGCCGTGGCCGCCTGCGGATGCGTCTCGCCGAGCACCGTCTGCGCGACACCGGCGAAGTACTCGAAATATCTAACGACGGCGTCGATTTCGGCGCGCACCTCGCGGATGGGCTTGCCGTTGTCGCGTGACTCGATGACGGCGAGCTGGTCGCGATGTCGGTCGACGACGGCGGCGATCTTGGTCAGGAAGCGGCCGCGGTCGGCGGCCGACACGGTGGCCCACGGTCCGTCGAACGCCGCGCGTGCCGCGGACACGGCGCGGTCGACGTCGGCGGCGCTGCTGCGGGGCAGCCGGGCCCACACCCGACCCGAACGTGGCTCGTAGGAGTCGAAGGTGGCGCCGTCACCGGCGAACGCCGGCGCTCCGTCGACGAACATCGACAGGTCGGCGACGTCGGGGGAGTGGTCGGGGTCCGCGAGGGCGGTGACGTCGGACGGGCGGTACGTGGTGGCGGTCATGACGAGGACTCCTGCGGCAGTAGAACGGGTTTGATCTCTTCGAAGTTCTGCATCCGTGTCATCACGGAATCGATGTCGCCGAGCGGGTAATGACCGCTGATCAGGCGGTCGAACGGCAACCGGGTGGCGTAGCGCTCCAGGATGGTCAGCGCAGAGCGGTAGTGCGAGAGGTCACCGGAGAACGAGCCGATGACGTTGAGGTTCTTCTTGGTGATGGTGCCCGGTGCGACGGTGGTGGTGCCCGCACCCAGCTGGCCGACGACCAGATACCGGCCGTCGGGGCCGGCCATTTCGACTCCTTCGGCGAAGGCTGCGGGGTGGCCTGAGAATTCGGCGACCAGGTCGGCGCCGAGACCACCGGTGGCGTCGAGCACCATCGCCAACCGATCGGCCGGATCGGGATGGGCGGCAAGGGAAATGACCTCGTCGGCACCGAACTCCGTCGCGATCTCCAGCCGGGCGTCGGGCGCACCGACCGTGATCACCCGGCCGGCACCGGCTTGGGCGAAGAGCCCCGTGGCCAGGATGCCCAGCGGTCCGGCACCCTGGATGACGACGGTGTGTTCGGGTCCCACCCGACCGGCTTGTTCGACCGCGTTGACGACCGAGCGCAGCGCGCAACTGGCCATGCTGGCGAGGTCGTCGGGCACGGCGTCGGGCACGCGCAGGCGTCCCGATCCCGGGAGCACGTAGGAGTGTTGAGCCAGACCGCCGAGCAGGGTGGGCCACTGGTCCATGGTGGCCTGCCCGTAGGGAATCTTGTTGCGGCACAGGGTGGGACGCTTCCGGGCACACATGACGCAGTGACCGCAGACCGCGTGGGTCCACAGAATGCGATCACCGATCCCGAGGGGCTGACCCGCCGAGTCGACGTCGGCGCCGTCGCCGATTGCAATGATGCGGCCGACCATCTCGTGGCCGAGGATCAAGGGCAGCCCCACCGGGATGGCCAGGGTGCCTTCCCAGCAGTGCACGTCCGTGCCGCACAGCGAGCAGGCGACGATCTCCACCAGCAGCCCACCGGCCTCCACCGTCTGCGGGACGGCGACCTCTTCGAGCTTCAGCGGTTCCCCGAAGCCCCGGACGACGACGGCGCGGGTGTACTCCGGCAGTGTCGTGGCCTTCATCGCTGCACCTTGGAGACATCGGAGTTGACGTCCGGCGTGACGAAGACGGGCGCGGTGGTGCGCACCTTGCCCCAGATGAGCATGACCAGGAAGCTCACGAGGCACACGCCGGCGATGTAAGACGCGACCGGCCACGTGGCACCCCCGCTGCGGATCAGCAGCGACGCGGCGATCAGGGGAGTGAAGCCACCCACGATGGCGGCGCCGAGTTGATAGCCCAGCGACGCGCCGGTGAAGCGGACCTTGGTGTCGAACAGTGCCGAGAAGTAGCTGGCCTGTGCGGCGTACATCAGCGAGTGCGCGACGGCCAGTCCGACGATCAGTGCCGTCCACAGCGTCCACGCGGTGCCCGCGCCGGCAAGCCAGAAGAACGGGAAGGCGAAGAGCACCATGAAGCCCGCTCCGGTCATGTAGACGGTCCGCGTGCCGATCCGGTCGGCGAGCACCCCAAACGCTCCGATGGTGATGATCGCGACGACGGAGGCAACGAGAATGCCGTTGCGGGCAGTGGATTCGCCAGCGCCGTTCTTGGCCAGGGTCAGCGCGAAGACGGTAATCAGGTAGAAGGTGCAGGTTTCGGCGGCCTTCGCGGCAAAGGTGATGAAGATTCCGCGTCGACCGGTGCGGAACGCCTCGAAGAGGGGGATGCGCTTCTTCTCCTCCTCGGGTTCGATCGCCCGTGCCGCGATGGCCGCGGCGAACTCGGGTGACTCGGTGATCGCCCGCCGCAGCCACAGACCCACGAGCATCAGGACCGCGCCGAGGATGAACGGGATGCGCCACCCCCAGCTGAGGAAGTCGTCGTCCGGCAGCAGCATGAAGGCGCCCAGCACGAGACTGGCGAGGATGAGGCCGGCGTAGATGCCCATCTGCGGGCAGCTGCCGTAGAAGCCGCGGCGACCCTCCGGGGCGTGCTCGATGGTCATGATGGACGCGCCGCCCCATTCACCGCCGTGTGCGAGGCCCTGCAGAACCCGAAGAGTGACCAGAAGGATCGGTGCTGCAGTGCCGATGGTCTCGTAGGTCGGTAGTAGCCCGATGCCGACCGTTGAAACACCCATCAGGGCAAGGGTGGCGATGAGCACGCTCTTGCGCCCGACCTTGTCGCCGAAGTGGCCGGCGATGATGCCGCCGATGGGCCGGGCGACGAAGCCGACGCCGAAGGTGGCCAGTGCCAAAAGGGTTCCCACTGCGGGGTCGTCGCTGTGGAAGAACAGGGTGCCGAAGATCGTCGCCGACAGCGCACCGTAGAGATAGAAGTCGTAGAACTCCAGCATCGAACCGATGCCGCTGGCCAGTGCAACGCGCCGGACCAGTCGCTCGTTGGGCACCGTCGGCCCCGTGGTTGTGCTCATGATCGTCCTTGATTCGTCGAGATGGGTGTGCGGGTGGGGCCGATGACGCCGGCCTCGGTCAGTTCATCCAAAACATCTTGGGGGCAACGTAATTGGTCACGCAGTACGTCGTCGTTGTGCTCGCCGAGTGCGGGCCCGGGGCTGCGGATGGAGCCCGGTGTTCGGGACAGCTGGGCGATCAAACCCTGCATCCGCAACGCGCCGAGCGTGGGGTGGTCCACGCTGACGACGCTGCCACGTTCGGCGAAGTGGGGGTCGGTGGCGATGTCGGCGGCGCTGTACACCGGACCGGCCGTCGCTCCGACCGCGTCGAAGGCCGCCAGCACGTCGACGTTGTCGCGACGTCCGACCCAGTCGGCAATTGCCTCGTCGATCTCGTCACGGTGTTCGAGGCGCCCGTAGATGTCGCCGAACCATTCGGCGTCGGCCAGGTCCGGGCGCTCGACGACGCGCATGATGCGTTGTGCGGTCGAGGTGGTGGCGCCCGACAGCGCAATCCACCGACCGTCACGAGTTTGGAAGCACTCGCGGGGAACGTTGAAGCCGGTCCGGCTGCCCTGTCGCGTCGGCAGGGTGCCGAGCTGGTCGTAGGCAGAAGTCTGCGCGCCGAGGATCCAGAACAACGGTTCGTAGATGGACAGGTCGACGATCTGGCCTTCGCCGGTGGCTTCGGCATGTCGAAGAGCGACCATCGTCGCAAAGGCTCCGGCCAGTGCGGCGACCCCGTCGGCCAACGGCCACTGCGGGAGGACGGGTGGGCCGTCGGCCGCGCCGTTCGTGTCGGCGAAACCGGACATCGCCTCGGCGATGGTGCCGAATCCCGGGCGCGAACTATAGGGACCCGTCTGGCCGAAGCCGGAGACGCGAACCACCACCAGCTTGGGGTTGACGGCCAACAGATCCTGCGGGTCCAGGCCCCACTTCTCCAGGGTGCCGGGGCGGAAGTTCTCGATGAAGACGTCGGCCTCGGTGAGCAGCTGGCGCATCACCGCTGCACCGCGCGGGTCGGACAGCGCGAGGCTGACGTCGCGCTTGTTGCGTCCGACCACTGCCCACCACAGGGATTCGCCATCCTTGCGCCATTCCCACTGCCGCAGCCCGTCACCGCGGGGGTGCTCCACCTTGATCACGTCGGCGCCGAAGTCGCCGAGCAGAGTGGCCACCATGGGGCCGGCGTAGATCGTCGCGGCGTCGACCACCCGCACGCCTTGCAGCGGCCCGTCGGTGGCGTCCGGAGTTGTATCAAACATTTTATAAAACTAACTCGTGTGTGATCGCGGGCACAAGGGGCCTCGTTGGGAGAGGCGTCAGATGAGCCCACCGCGAAGTCTCGAAGGAGAGCACGGCTGACAAACTCCGGCAGCTCGCGCCGCAACGAGATCGCCTCGTTGTCAACGAAACCGGCAGAGGCGACCGCTTCCGCTCCCTGAGGTTCGTGCACGTGTTGTCGAATAGAGGACTACGGGGCAATGCAACGCACTCTGAACCAGGACAGCCCAGTCGCTCATCCGGATCCGAGCTAATCGCCTAGAACCGCGCCTAGTCCGAGCCCTTGAGGTCGAGCATTTCACGGGCTCCCTCGGGTGGCGCCACGTCGAAGTTGCGGGGCTTCCAGAATCGTCCTGAGTCGGGTGATTTGCTTGGCGTTGGACGCCGCGAGCTGTCCGGGTGCGATCCACAGGGAGTCTTCGACGCCAACGCGCACATCGGATCCCATGGCTGCGCCGATCGTGGCCAGGGGCATCTGACTCTTGCCCGCCCCCAGGATCGACCACAGCTAGTCGTCGCCCAGGAGGCGATCCAATGGGCTCCGACAGCCCTCAGATGGCGGATCCGAGCCCGGCGAGCAGAGCCTGCCGGCTGGCCCGCACGTGCTCGCGCATGACGCGCTCGGCGCTGTCACCGTCCTTGGCGACGATGAGGTCCAGCACGTGGTGGTGTTCGCGGTCGGACTGCAGCGGCCTGCCGGGTTGACTCAGCGAGGTGTTGACGAGCCGGGCGTAGGCAAGCTGATTCATCAGCGTCCGGTAGTGCGCTTCGAGCTTGTTGTTGTCGGCGCCGGCGATGAGCAGGTTGTGAAACTCCTCGACGAGTTCGGCGTAGCGGGCCTTGTCGTCGGCGGCCACCGCTTGGTCGGCTTGCCGGAGGTTCTCTTCGAGCAGTTCGACTTCGGGCACCCGGCCGCGTTGGGCCAGCAGGCGTGCCGCCGCACCCTCCAGCAGTTCCTTCATCTCGAAGAGTTCGGTGATCTCGCGCCGCGACGGCGTCGTCACGAATGTGCCGACCCTGGGCCGAATTTCGACGAGTCCTTCGGTCTGCAGTTGTTTGAAGGTCTCTCGGACGGGGGTGCGGCTGACGCCGAATTCCTCGGCGATCGCGATTTCGGAGATGTTGACCCCCGGCGAGATCTCTCCGGCGATGATGCGGCGCCGGACTTCGGAGATCAGCCGGCCCTGAATCGAGCCGTTGCCGTTCTTCGCGTTCACGCCATCCTCTTGGTCACGTCAGACAAGGTCGGTGAGAGTACCGCCATCGAAGAACTTACCCGCGCTGTAGACCATCGGATGCCGGTTGCTCACCTCGGCGTGTACCACTCGGCACATGAAGACGGTGTGCGTGCTGGCCCGGAGCCGCTCGCGAATGTGCACTTCCATCACCGCCGCGCTACGCGCGATCAGCGGACTGCCGAAAGGCCCGGCGTCCCAGTCCAGTCCGGCGAACTTGTCGTCGGACTTCACGGCGAACCGCTTGACGACGTCGAGCTGGTCGGTGGACAGGATGTTGATCGCCAGGTGGTCCGCCCGGAACAGGCAGTCGTGCGTCGACGAGGTGTGTTGCACCGCGACCATCACGGTCGGCGGGTCCAGCGAGATGCTGGCGAACGCGTTGACCGCCAGGCCGCGGGGGGTGCCGTCGTCCATGGCGGTGACGACGGTGACGCCGGTGACGAACTGCCGGTTGACCCCCTTCATCACGTCGAGATCGGGCTCGACCTGGGTGACGGCCATCAGTTGTCCTGACCGACGGAGATAATGCCGAGCGCGGTGAGCAGCGTGCGCGGATCCCAGGTGACGAACTCCTCGGAGATGGAGTCGCCGTCGAAGCGCGCGAACGTCGCGCCGCTGACGTTCACCTGGCGTCGGGTCGCGGGCACACCCAGAAACGAGTGCTTGTGGCTTCCGGTGCTGTGCCACCGGATGGCCGCACTGTCGCCCTCGACGACGATCTCGTCGACCACGGTGACCAGGTCGGGGAAGGCCGACCGGGTCGCCACGATGGACGCCTTGAATTCGGTCAGGCCCTGCGCGGTTCCGGTTCCGCTGACGCGTTGGTAGTCCGCGCTGAGCAGGCTGTCGAGTGCGTCCACCTCCCCGCGGTCCCAGGCGGCCACCCAGGCGTCGTTGATGCGGTTGCGGCGAGTGTCGTTGTCAGACATCGTTCTTTCCTTCCACGGGGGTCGTGAGGAACGCGGCGGCGTTCCTGGTGGTGAGGCTGGCCCGGCGGTCGGCGATCAGTTCCATCCAGAACGAGACCGCGAGGCCGGCGATGATGATCAGGAACGGCAGTGACGCGACGATGACGGTGTTCTGCAGCGCGTTGAGCCCTCCGCCCAGCATCAAGGCGACCGCGGTCAGCCCGGTGAGCGCGCCCCACAGGATCAGTACCCAGCGGCGTGGCGCCAAATGCCCGTCGCTGGTCATCATTCCGAGCACGAACGTGTTGGCGTCGGCGCCGGACACGAAGAACATGACCACCAGGAGGATGGCGACGGCGGACGTCACCGTGGAGAGCGGAAAGTGCTCGAGGGTGGCGAAGAACGCGCTGTTGATGTCCTGGGCGGTGCGTTGTGCGATGTCGCCGCCCTCGAACATGTCGACGTGGATGGCGGTGCCTCCGAAGACCGTGAACCAGGTGAAGAACACGACGCTGGGGACGACCAGGACGCCCATGATGAAGCCGCGGATCGTGCGGCCCTTCGAGATGCGGGCCAGGAAGACGCCGACGAAGGCGCCCCACGACACCCACCAGGCCAGCATGAAGTAGGTCCACCACTGCATCCACTCGAGGCCGCCGAAAGCGGTGCCCTGCAAGCTCATCCGGAAGAAGTCGGTGGCCCAGGTGCCCAGGGCCTCGATGTACAGATTGGCGATGAACACCGTCGGCCCGACGACGAGCATGAACACGAACAGGGCGACGGCGAGCACCACGCTGCCCTGGCTGAGGAACTTGATGCCCTTGCTGACACCGGTCACCGCCGACATCGTGAACACGGCTGTGACTGCCGCGATGATCAGCACCTGCGTGACGTTGGTGACGGGGATCCCGAACAACGACGCCAGGCCGTTGTTGACCTGCAGCGCACCGAGACCCAGGGACGTCGTGGTGCCGAAGAGTGTCGCGAAGACCGCGAGGACGTCGATGGCCTTGCCGATCGGCCCGTTCACGCGGTCACCGAGCAGCGGGACGAACAGCTGGCTGACCAACGTGCGACGGCCCTTGCGGTACGTGGAATAGGCGATCGCCAACCCGAAGACCGCGAAGATCGCCCACGCGTGCAGGCCCCAGTCGAAGTAGGAGTACTGCAGCGCACGGACCGCGGCTTCCGGCGTGTTCGGTGCGGCGAGTCCGTGTGGTGGTGTCGCGAGATGCGAAATCGGCTCCGCCACACCGTAGGAGACCAGGCCGATGCCCATGACGGCGCTGAGGATCATGGCGAGCCAGGTGATCGTGCCGAACTCCGGCCGGTCGTCGTCCTTGCCGAGCCGCGTATCCCCGAACGGGCTGAAGGCAAGGAAGACCAGGAAGATCAGGATCCCCAGCGAGACCACCAAGTAGAGCCACCCGAACGTGCCCGTCACCCAGTTGAGGGACGCCGTCGTCACCGTGCTCAGGTTCTCGGTGAAGAACACCGCCCAGACGACGAACACGGCGGAGACGCCGACCGATGTCCAGAACACCGAGCCAAGGCGGCCGCTCGAGCGGGACGGAGAGTCGATCTCTGGCACGTCCGAGGCCTCGTCGAGCACCGGGGCGGGGCCCGGTTCTTCTATCTCTGCCACGCCGACGGGCGTCGGCTCGGTGGTGAGTTCATTCGGCATGAGTACTCCTCGTCGTGGCATGTGGGTCGGCGACTCTGCCGGGGATCGCTTGTATGCAACAGAAAGTAACCACCATCACAAGCCAATGTCAATGGCGTTCGTCAACATACTTGGTCCGCGTTTTGGATGGTGTGACCACGCTCGGAGGAGAAGCGCAGTTACGAGTGGGTTTAGCTGCAACGATTACTTAACTTCAAGGTAACCCGCCCCGTCGTGGCGACGGGTATGGACTCGGCTCTCTTGACCGTGGGCTCGGCATGACTTAGCGTTTGTTGCATGCAACAAGATGATCCGACTCGATACTTGGGCCTCCGTAAGGTGGTGGTCTACCGCGAGCTCGTCGTCACCGAGGGAGGGGAGCGCCCTGCCCGGCCGGCCAGCCAGGCCAGCGTGGCCGCAGTCATCGCCAACCCGTGGGTGGGCACCGGAGCCGGCCGCGATCTGTCGGCGGAGGTCGAGCGGATCGCGCCGGCGCTGGCCAGACTGCTCACCGCGAAGTTGGTCGACGCGCTGGGCGGAGTCGACGCCGTCGAAGCGTTCGGCAAGGCCGCGGTCGTCGGAACGGCGGGGGAGATCGAGCACGGAGGGGCCCTGATCCACACCCCGTACTTCGGAAACCTGATGCGCGAGTTTCTCGACGGTGAGTCGATCATCTGCTTCGCCGACACCCGTGCGGAGGCCGGGGAGGCGCTGGTCGTCCCGCTGTGGCACAAGACGCAGGCCGCAACCCGTAGTCACTATCAAACGATCACCACCCGCATCTCCGACGCTCCCAGAGCCGACGAGCTCGTGATCGTCGCCGCCGGCTCCACCGGACCGCGGCCACATCCCCGCATCGGGGACCGCAAGACTGATCCTGCAGTTACCGTCAAGAGTCTGGAGAGTGTGCTGTCATGAAGATCCGCAAGATCGTCACCATCGTCGAGGAGATTCGCACCGAGGGCGGCCGGGAGGTCAACCCGCCCGCGCGCGTTGCCATCGTCGCGGCGGTCATCGAGAACCCCTGGGCCGGTCAAGGTTTCGTGGAGGATCTCAACCCGGGCATCGACGCGACCGCATCCGATCTCGGCTCGCTATTGGCGCCGCAGGTCCTCGACGCACTCGGTGAGACCGCCGAGGCCTACGGCAAGGCCGCGATCGTGGGCCTCGACGGGGAGATCGAACACGGCTCCGGCCTGATCCACACGCTCAAGTTCGGTGACCACTTCCGCAAGGCCGCCAACGCCACGACGCTGTTGCCAGCGGTCGAGAAGCGTGGCCCCGCCGGCGTCCTGTTCGACATCCCGCTCAAGCACATCACCGACGCGACCATCCGGTCTCACCACCAGACGGTCGAGGTCCGCATCGCCGACGCGCCGCACGCCGACGAGATCGTCATCGCGTTGGCCGCCGCCGCCCAGGGCCGTCCGCAGCAGCGCCTCGCGCCGCTGTCCACCGAGCAGTAACGCAGGAGATCCAGGTGAACACCCCGACGCTCGTGTTCCTCCACGGAGTAGGCCTCGACCACTCCGTGTGGGAGCCGGTGGCCGCCCTGTTGGGCGACGACGTTCGGGTGATTGCCCCCGATCTGCCAGGCCATGGTGCCCGGCAACCCGTCGGCCCCGGGGTGACGCTGGCCGATCTGGCCAATGGGGTGGCCGCCGACATCCCCGACGGCGCGCACCTGGTCGGTTTCTCGCTGGGTGCCATGGTGGCCCAGTACCTGGCGATCCACCGTCCCGACCTCGTCGCCACGCTCACCTCGGTGAGTTCGGTGTGCCTGCGAACCCACGCGGAGCGGGCCGCGGTGCTGGCGCGGCTGCGCACCGCCGACACCGACGTGCGTGCCAGTGCCGAAGCGTCCCTTCGTCGTTGGTACGACGGCACCGACGTCGACGCGGAGCTGATCGCCCGCACGGAACGCACGTTGCTCGCCAACGACCCCGACAGCTTCGTCAACAGCTACCGGGTGTTCGCGACCGCCGACGCCGAGCTGGGGCCGAACCTGGGTCGCATCGCCGTGCCCGCGTTGGCCGTGACCGGTGAGTGCGATCCCGGCTCCACTCCGGAGATGACCCGCAGGCTCGCCGCCGCGATCCCTAACTGCGAGGCAGTCGTCGTGCCCGACGCCCGTCACATGTTGCCGGTCGAGCGGCCGGCCGAACTCGTCCGAATCCTGTCCACATTCCTTGGAAGGTACGCCCGTGTCTGAGCGGAAAACCCTGCAGCACTTCATCGACGGCAAGCCGACCGAACCCGATTCGGGTCAGTACTTCGCGAGTACCAACCCTGCCAACCGCGAGGTGCTCTACGAGGCGGCACGCGGCAACGCCGCCGACGTCGACGCCGCCGTCCGCTCCGCCCGCCGGGCCTTCGAGGACCCGCGCTGGCGAGATCTGAGCCAGACCAAGCGTGGACATCTGCTGCGCCGCCTCGGTGACCTGGTCGCCGAGAACGCCGAGGAGCTGGCCCGCTCGGAGTCGCTGGACAACGGAAAGCTGTTGCGCGAGATGCGCGGTCAGCTCACCACGCTGCCCGAGTACTACTACTATTACGCCGGCTTGGCCGACAAGATCAACGGCGACACCATCCCCACCTCCGACCGCCGGGTGCTCAACTACACCACCCGGGAGCCGCTGGGCGTGGTCGGGGCCATCACGCCGTGGAACTCGCCGCTGACGCTGACCACCAGCAAGCTCGCCCCGGCGCTGTGCGCGGGGAACACCGTGGTGATCAAGCCGTCGGAGTACACCTCGGCCACCGTGCTGCGGTTGGCCGAGCTCGCGATCGAGGCGGGGTTCCCGCCCGGCGCGGTCAACGTGGTGACCGGTTTCGGCGTCGAGGCGGGCCAGCCGCTCGTCGACCACCCCGCCCTGGCGAAGATCTCGTTCACCGGCAGCACGGCGACCGGGTCACGGATCGCGTCGTCGGCAGCGGGCCGGTTCATCGGCTCCACCCTCGAACTCGGCGGCAAGTCGCCGAACATCGTCTTCGACGACGCCGACGTCGCCAATGCCGCAACGGGAGTCGTGGCAGGCATCTTCGCCGCCGCCGGACAGACCTGCATCGCAGGCAGCCGCGTGTTCGCCCACCGCTCGGTGTACGACGAGCTGCTCGAACGCGTCACGGAACGCGCCCGCAGCATCCGCATCGGCGACCCGCTCGACGAGACGACCGAACTGGGCCCGCTGGCCTTCGAGGATCAGCGCGACAAGGTCGCCTCCTACGTCGACCTCGGTCGCTCCGAGGGCGCCCGGGTGCTGACCGGCGGTCAGGCCACCGACGGCGGACTGGGCGGCTACTTCTACGAGCCGACCGTTCTGGTGGACGTGAACAACGACATGCGGGTGGTCCGCGAGGAGATCTTCGGGCCCGTCGCGGCGATCATGCCGTTCGACACCGAGGACGAGGTCATCCGGCTCGCCAACGACACCGAGTACGGTCTCGCGGCAGGCGTGTGGACGTCGAATCTGGCTCGCGCGCACCGGGTTGCGGGGCGCCTCGAGGCGGGCACGATCTGGGTCAACACCTACCGGGCGATGTCCCCGATGTCGCCGCGGCAGGGTTTCAAGAGCAGCGGCGTCGGCGTCGAGCACGGTACCGAGACCATTCGGGAGTACACGCGGCTCAAGAGCGTCTGGATCAACACCGACGAGGGTCCCGTCCCCGACCCGTTCGTGCTGAGGAGCTGACATGCCGCTCGTCGAAGTGACCCTTGCCGAAGGTCGGTCCGCCGATCAGGTCCGCGCCATGATGCGGGAAGTGCACGAAGCGGTGCTGCGCACAGTCGACACCAAGTCCGAGCACATTCGCGTCATCGTCCGCGAGGTGCCCCGAACTCACTGGGCCACAGGTGATCTCACCTTGTCCGAAATGGACGCCCAGAATTCCGCCAGCCAACAAGTCAGGGAGCATTGATGAGATTCTCGCTATTCGCCCACATGGAGCGGTGGGACGACCAGGTCAGCCACCGTGAGCTCTTCGAGAACCTCGCGGAGCTCACCCTGATGGCCGAGGCCGGCGGCTTCGGCACCATCTGGATCGGTGAGCACCACAGCATGGAGTACACCATCTCGCCCAACCCCATGCCGCTGCTCGCCTACCTGGCAGGCAAGACCACCACCATCAGGCTCGGTGCGGGCACCATCATCGCGCCGTTCTGGAACCCCATCCGTGCCGCCGGCGAGTGCGCCTTGCTCGACGTCATCAGCAACGGCCGCGCCGAAATCGGGTTGGCCCGGGGCGCATACCAATTCGAGTTCGACCGGATGGCAGGCGGCCTGCCCGCGACCGACGGTGGAAAGCACCTGCGCGAGTTGGTTCCCGCGGTGCGCAAACTGTGGCAGGGCGACTACGCCCACGACGGAGAGATCTGGCAGTTCCCCACCTCGACCAGCGTGCCGAAGCCGATCCAGGAGCCGGCGCCGCCCATGTGGGTCGCCGCCCGCGACCCCGATTCGCACGACTTCGCGGTCAAGTCCGGCTGCAACGTGATGGTGACCCCGCTGATGAAGGGCGACGAGGAAGTCGCCGACCTCAAGCGCAAGTTCGACACGGCGGTGGCCGACCACCCCGAGGTGCCTAGGCCCGAGATCATGGTGCTGCGCCACACCCACGTGCACGCCGCCGAGGACCCAGACGGATGGCGCCCCGCGGCCGAAGGCATCTCGAAGTTCTACCGCACGTTCGACGCGTGGTTCGGCAACAAGTCGACGCCAGTGGACGGGTTCCTGGACCCCAGTCCCGAATCCAAGTTCGAGGGCCGTCCCGAATTCGAGCTGGAGTCTCTGCACCGCACCGCGATGATCGGCACACCGGACCAAGTCATCGAGCGGCTCCGCTACTACCAGCAGCTCGGCATCGACGAGTTCAGCTTCTGGTGCGACAACAGCCTGTCGCACGACGAGAAGCGCCGGTCACTCGAATTGTTCATCAAGGAAGTCGTCCCGGCGTTCCAGTGATCGCCGACCTCACCTCAGGAGTAGCCATGCCCGTACGCATTTCGGCGGTCGACCTTCGTGACGCCGCGCGCAAGTCCGCAGCGATCCGCGCTCGAGCCCAGGAGCGGGGCGAAGCGGTGCCGGAGGTGTTCCTCGACGTCGAGGTGCTCATCGACCGCGACGCCAAGGCGGCGTTGCGCGGACTGGGGGACCAAGAGCGGGAGTCGGTGCGCTACGTCGGCACGCCGCGCGGCCTCGCCGGACTGATCTCCGACGTGCAGCGGCTCGGGATCGCCGACGGCGTGGTTCTGCTGACCCGGTCGGAGCACCAGGTTGCCGACCTGATGCTCGACGAGTTGGCGCCCGGCCTCAAGGCGTCCTGAGCGAATCGACGGAACGAGCTTCTGCCTGAAGAGCTTGAGGTCGCCCGTGAAACGCTGCCACTAGTGGCCGTCGGCGGTCACTAGAATTGAGCCATGAAGCGCACTCTGTCCACGGCCGGCTTCGTCGGCACGGGTGTGCTGGCGGCAGTTGCTCTCTACGTGGTGTGCGTCGTGGTGATGTCTCTATTGGGCGGCTTGTTCTATTCGATGACGTTGGGTGCGGTGTTGGCACTGATCGTCGCACTGCTCGTCGTGCTTTGTCTCTGGATTCGGCGGCGGCACACCATTTCTGGGCCGCTCGTCGTCGCGATGCTGGGGTCTCAGATCGTGATCGCCGGCCTAGCCATTTACGACAGCCCGTCTAGCGCGTTGATGTTGTTCCGCTGACCGAGAACGGGACAGCCCAGTCGTGAATCCCCAGCACTTGGTGTGCGATCGTCCACCGTGGCGAGGTGAACGCTCGCAGGGGCCTCGCCTCGAAGGACGAGCTCAATCCCGTTGCAGCGCCGCATGGGTGGCGGTGAGATAGCGCTCCAATGTGTCCCGGCTAGTCGACAGGTGCGTGATGCGCTCGTCGAGCCTCTCCTTCTCGTGGGCCAGGGCGCTGAGGATCTCGGGGCACGGGTCGATCGTCGGCTCGCTCCCGTGCGCGCACGGAAGAATCTGACGGATGGCGTCGGTGGGGAGGCCCGCGTCGAGCAGTCCGCGGATCTGGGCCACCGTGGTCACGTCGTCCGGGCAGTATCGGCGGTAGCCGTTGTCCCCGCGGACGGGGTTCAACAAGCCCTGTTGCTCGTAGTAGCGCAGCATCCGCGGAGAGGCACCCGACCTGTGTGAGAGCTCACCGATAGAGATGGCAGTCGACGCCGATCGCGACTCGGGACTTGACCTTGACATAGATGTCAGACTCTAGCATTCGAGTCATGAGAGCAGACCAGCGCAGCCCGCGCCATGGGGACCCGTCCACTCCGAACGAAATTGCCGCGGAATGAAACTGAGCGTCGCACTGTCGAACGACGAGGCCGGCGTCGAGCCCGCGTCGATCGTCGCCCAAGCCCGCCTGGCGGAGGAGCTGGGTTACGCCGGAGTATGGGTGCCCGATCACCTGCTGCCGCCGGGACCATACGGCGACGTCTACGGCGGCGTGTACGAGGCATTGATGCTGCTGTCCCACGTGGCCGCGGTGACCAATCGGGTCACGCTGGGAACGACGGTGATCATCGTGCCGCTTAGGGAGCCGGTGCTGCTGGCCAAACAGCTCGCCACACTGGAGCGTCTGGCACCCGGGCGAGTCGTGTTCGGCGTGGGCGTCGGCTGGGACACGAGCGAGTTCGATGCCGTGGGCGTTCCCTTCTCCGAGCGAGGAGTGCGGACCGACGAGACGATCGACCTGATCCACGCGCTGCATCGGGGTGAAACGCCCCCGGAGAACCGCTTCTTTGGGTCGGCCGCGGGGGTCTTCGAACCCCGGCCGACAGCGCCGGTTCCCGTGATGGTCGGCGGCATGACCGGACCGGCGTTCCGCCGGGCCGCGCGCGTCGCCGACCGCTGGCAGGCCTTCGGGCTCACCGCGGAGGAATTCCGAACCAGGCGTGAGGAATTGGATCGGTTGTCTGCACCGCGGCGGATCTCCGCGGGCATCATGCTTTCCCGAGAAAGCAGCCGCGAGAGCATCGCGGAACTACTCGACCGCCTGCAGGCCTACGACTCGGCGGGCGCCGACGAGGTGACCATTCACTTCGGGCCAAGTGCGCAGACGTCCGCGCCCATGACCGAACTGATGGATCGTTGGCAGGCTGGTCACCGGCCTTGAGCGACGCGCGCTACCTCGGTCACCCCGCCGGCGTCACGTCCGCGCCGGACCCCTTGATCGACGCCTTGGCGCGCTTCTCGGCCCGGACGGTCCTGGTGCCACGGACGAATCCGGTCGCGGAGACCGCGGCTGCCATCAGTGCGGACTCCCCGGCGATGAACGGGTGGAAGCCGACACCGGCGCCGCCGCGTCCCTTCACCGGGATGTCGGCAACTTCGGTGACCTTCCAGCCCTTTTCGGAGACCGACAGGATGGCCTCGCCGTTTTGGCACGTGAGCGGCAGAGCCGCGATGACTTCGTCGCCGTCGGCGGCCAGCTTCACGCCCGCCACGCCGTTGCCTGCCGCGCCCTGCGGATTCACCGCGGCGGGGTCGATGCGCAGCACCTTCCCGCGGCGTGTCACCAGCGCCAGATGTGAGCCGGGCGCCATCACCCCGGATCGCAGCAGGCCGTTGATGTCTGGTGCCACCGGGATGTCGCGGATCTTGTACGGCAGGCCGCCACCGGTGGTGAACTTGATCCGTCCGTCGGTCCAGACGGCCCAGCCGAGTCCCGAAGTCAGCAGCTCGCCGTGGCTGTCGGAGAACACGCCGCGGTCGTCGAGTCGCCACGCGGTGTTGACCTTGCGCTCGCGGGCGCCGTCCTCGTCCGAACTGGACGTCACCGGCACCGCTTCGTAGTCCAGCACCGTACGCCGGTCGAACTCGGGGCCCTTGAACAGCTTGGCGGTCTCGACGAGCTCCTTGTCGATCACCACCCGGCGCGCATCGGGGTTGCCCACCAACTCGGTCAGCTCGGCGAACTCGGCGTCCAGCTTCTCTGCCTCGGCCTGCAGCTCGATCACGTCGAGCTTCGTCAGACGCCGAAGTTGCAGCGCCAGAACGTAATCGGCCTGGACGGCATCGATCCCGAAACGCTCCTGCAGCCCCTGGCGGGCCTCGTCGACGGTGTCGGAGTTTCGAATGACCGCCACCGCGGCGTCGATGTCGAGATGGATGGTCATCAGGCCGGTCACCAGGTGGCGCCGGTCAGTGACTTTGTCCAGCCGATACTCGCTGCGCCGCAACACCACTGAATCGCGCAGGTGCAGGAAGGCGCCGATCAGCTCGCGCACCGTCCACCAGCGCGGCACCCGGTCCTCGTCGAGCGCGACCAGGCTCGCCGCGAACGTCGACTCCAGCGGTGTCAGGGCGAGCAGCTGGTCGCGGATCGTCTCGGCACTGTGGCCACGTTTGGCGGTGACCACGATGCGCAGCCCGTTGCGGCGGTCGGTCAGGTCGGACATGTCGGCGACACCCGACATCTCGCCCGACTCGACCAGCGCCCGGATGCGTTCTTGCACGGTGTTACTCGCGACCCCGGGCGGCAGTTCGGTGACGACGACGTTCTTCCCGTCCACCGACACCGTCCCGCGGACCGTGAGCTGCCCGCGCCCGGTTGTGATGTACTCCCGCAGTCCGGCCGTGCCCACCACGGTGGAACCGCAACCCCAGTCGGGGCCGGGGATGAGTTTCATCAATCTGTCGTCGGTCATGTTCGGGGTCTTCAACAGTGCCCGGCAGGCAGCCATGATCTCGCGCGGATTGTGTGCGGGCACCTTGGTGGCCCAGCCCTCGGCGATGCCGACGGCACCATTGCAGAGCAGTACCGGCCACTGCGCGGGCAGCACCGTCGGCTCGACCCATTCCCCGTCGAAGGTCGGGACCATGGGCACCGCATGGTCGTTGAGTTCGGCGGTCAGTGCGGCACCGGGTGCCGACAGCCGCATCTCGGTGTAGCGATCGGCGGCGGGGATGTCACCTTGGATGCGGGGGAAAGCACCCTGTCCGTCAATGACTTTCACGCGCTGGAATTCGGCTGCCATCAGCGCCGCCGCCCCGTACATCGACGCGCCGCCGTGTGGGTGCAGGTTGCCGGTCACGGCCGAGCAGACCTTGGAGGACTTCTGCGGCTTGTTGCCGGGCAGCAGACGGGAGTCGTACATCTGATAGAGCAGTCGGCGCTGGCCCGGCTTGAGCCCGTCGAACGCGGACGGGATGGCGCGGTCGCTGACGCTGTAGAGCGCGAAGGTCAGCTGGTAGTGGTTCCAGTAGTCGTCGGCGCTCTGCTCGAGTACCAGATCCGGATTCTGGTCGGGAACGTCAAGGGTGGCGGTCACGTCTTCTCCTAGCTGAGGTCAAGCGCAAGGGTGTCGACGCGGGAGGCGGCATCGGCCATCCACGTGCGCCGGCCCTCCGGCGGTCCGCCGAACAGTGTGTGGTGCAGTTTCGGATCTCCGTCGTCGAGGTGCACCCGAATCACCGTGCGCCGCTCCGGATCCAGGACGGTGTTCCAGAAGTCGTCGGCGTCCATCTCGCCGAGGCCCTTGTTGCGCTGGACCTCCACCTTGCGCTTGGAGGTGGCCTTCAATTGGGCCACCGCGGCGTCACGCTCGGACTCGTCCTGGCAGTAGATCCGCTCTTGGCCGTCCTTGACCACGAACAGCGGCGGCAACGTCACGTAGACCATCCCGGCCTTGACGAGCGGCCGGTAGAAGTCCAGGAACATCGAGATGAGGCTGGAGTTGATGTTGCCGCCGTCGGGGTCGGCGTCGGAGGCGAACAGGATCCGGTCATACCGGCAGGACTCCGGGTCGCAGTTGTCACGGATACCGCAGCCCAGGATGCGTTCGATCGAATCGAACTCGTCCTTGATCCTGGCCTTGCTGACGGTGAATCCGTAGACGTTCGGCGGCTTGCCCTTCAGCGGGAAGGCCGCCTGGAAGGTGGCGTCACGGGCGGCCTTGATCGTGCCGAGCGCCGAGTCACCCTCGCAGAGGAACAATTCGGCGCCCGAGCCGCGGCCGGTCTCCCGGCTGGGCAGCAGCTTGGGTGGCAGGGACAGGTTGGTCCCCAAGCCCTTGGCCTTCGACGCCGCCCGCGAGCGGGCCTTCGCGCCCTCGGCGCTGCGGCGCGCCCTGGCGGCCTCGAGCGCCAGCTGGGTCCACCGCGACACTGCATCGCCGTTGCCGGGGTTGGCGGCCCAGATGGTGACGCTGCGCGCCACGTCCGGGGTCATCGCCACGTTCAGCGAGCGCGACGACACTGCGGTCTTGGCTTGGGAGTCCCAGGCCACGTCGGGTGCCCGGGTGTCGACGGCGAGCGCGGTCACCGCCGCGAAGTCCTGTGCCTCCGGGCCGTCTTCGCCCTTCGCCAGGCCCAGGTCGCGGATGCGGGATGCGCGATCGGCCAGCGCCTCGGACAGGCCCTTCACCGCTGCGGTCAAATGCGATCCGCCGCCGGGGGTGCGCACGGTGTTGCAGAACGCGGCGACGGTGGCCGGTTCGGCGGGGCCCGCAGTCAAGGACCAGCGGAACGGGGTCGGTCCGCGGCCGGTGGTGTATTCGCCGCGACCCTCGACCACGGCACGCACGCCAGGCACCGGGGTGCCCGCCGCCACGCACATCAGGTCGAGCAGGGTGTCGGTGCCCCACGGGCCGTGGAACGGTTCGAGCAGTTCGGGCCGGACGTCGTCGCCGGGCCAGCCCTCGTCGACGACGAGAAGGTGCACGCCGGGGGACATCCTGGCTGCCGCGTGTGCTCTGAGCAGGACTTCGTTGACGTCGACCGTCGAATCCGGCACCACGGTCGCGTCGAACAGGATGCGCACGGTGGTGCCGTGGGCGTCGGGTTGGCGATTGCCGGTGCCGCGCAGCTTTTGGGCGTCGACGCGGGTGAACGGGGCGTCGGGGTCGAAGTCCTTGCCGTCGAACGTTCCCGGGTATCCGCCGCCGAAGCTCTGCAGGTAGGTCTTGCCGGCCCGGCGCACCGTCACGTCGGTACGAGCGGAGATGAAAACCGCTGCGGCCGCGCCGATTCCGTTCAGGCCGGCGCCCGTGCTGGCCGCGTCGACGTGTGCGGAGAACTTCCCGCCCGCCCGCGCGGTGCCCAGCGTCTTGACGATGCCGTTCTTGCCGTTGACCGGATCGGAGTCGACGGGCAGGCCGCGACCGTCGTCGGCGACGCTGACCGAGCCGTCGGCGTGCAGGGTGATGGTGACCGTCGACCCACCGTTGCCGGGGTCGGCGACCTCTTCGATCGCGTTGTCCACCAGCTCGCGCAGCGCGGTGTTGAGCACGTCCAGACCGAGGTTGACCGCCGGCCGCAGGCGTGTGTGTTGGACATCGTCGAGCTCGGTGATGTCGGCGGCGGTGTAACTCACTGCGCGCCCCTTCCATCGTTCTTGGGTGTGCCGCAGGAATCGTAGACGGCCGATCGGACATCGTCGTGCAACCGCGGCGGCGTATGAGCAGACTCATACCGGGGTCCGCTGGCGCTGGCGCGCCATATGACGGCCGTGGGCAGGCACGATGGCGAGGCTCACCGCGGTCCGGTGTGGCGCTCCCGCTCGACGGCGTCGTCGTACGCGCGCAGTGCTTCGTCGACGACCGCACCAACGTCCTGGCCCAGAAGCAAACGGGAGGCGACGAGCTGCGAGGCACCCTCTCGTGCTGCCGCCTCGTAGTCGTCGCGGCTGGCGTACCGCTCGGTGACCGTCGGCCGACCTGGCGGGAAGGGCACTTTGCTGCCGAGGCGTTCATACAGTGCGGTCGGGAGTCCGGAGATTCGACGCCGAGGATTCCACCCGGTGTACACCGCGCAGGGCACGGAGACGGCGGGCAACCTGACGCCGGCGATCTCGTTGCCGTCCTCGTCGACGGCCGAGACCAGGTCGGGGTAGCAGGCTCCGATCGTCACGGGCCACGGCCAACCCCGTGAGACGCCGACGGGCCCAGGTCGACGCGACGGGCCCACGGCAGGGCGTCGAGGTCTGGTGTCGGCACGTGATCGAAGCGAGCGAGAACGTCCGTGCGGGACGTGGCCGTCCGATCCGTCGTCCGCGGCACCTGACTGGCCGGTGGTGACACGCCGTCGACCCACGCGTCGAGTGCCGTGGTCAAGGCGCGGTGAATGGGTGTCGGATCGATTGTGTGCGTGGCATTCTCGGCAGGAAACGCGGCCTTGACGTCGAGCGCGCCGAAGTGGTCGGTGCCGGCGACGAGGTAGCACCGCACGTCCGGATCCTCCCCGAGATCGTCGCCGGTGTGCCGGTCGACGTGTTGCAGTGCGGCGTCGCCACGCCAGTACTCCCAGGCGCTGTTCGTCATGATCGCCTTCGGCATCGCACCCAGTTCTCGCTGCCGACGGACGAGATCGTGATGACTGAAGGGCGGTTGGTCCCCGAAGCCGTGAACTTCGGTCAACGGGGGCTGGGCGAAGCGGTGGTTGAATTCGCCTCGCGCTGCTCCCGCAATGGACGAGAGGATTCCGTCGAATGCCCTGGTGCCGGCCTCGTCGACGTTGAGACCCTCGAAGAGGAATTGGCGCAGGAATCTGCCGCATTGCGACGCGCCGAAGCCCAACACCCGGTCGAATCCCTCGGAGCGTAGGTGGGTGGCGAAGTCCCGTACGGCGAGCAGGCCACACCCCACCACGGGAGTGCGAGTCGTGCGGTAGGTCAATTCGTACCAGTGGAACGCGAGGAAATCGCCGTCCAAGGTGACGGTCGAACCCTCTCCGAATCGCCATTTCGCCCGGTCGATCGCAACCTTGGGCCCTTCCGGCGCCGTGCGTACGGTGAGCGCCGCCTGCTCGTCGTCGAGGTCTGCGGCGGGGTACCCGGCGAACTGGAATCCGGGCAGTCCGGGCTGGGTGGGACTCAGGGGAAGAGTGGGCGTGGTGGTGTCCGGTCGCCATTCGAGGCGCAACAGACCCGCCTCCACGTCCGCCTCCGGAGCGGTGAGCCCCAGCCCACCCGAGGAGCGCCGGACGTCCCACTGCCATCCGCACCAGGCGATCGTCCACCCGTCGTCGAGCAGGAAACCATCCCCGTCATCTCGGGTCGAGACGCTCGTCGGACCGTCACGCCGCTGCAGGCTGAATGGCGGACCGGTGACCAGACCCCGGTTGGGGATCACGAGCAGAACCTTGCGATTGCCGTCGTCGACGGGACCGAGCATCCGTACGTCGGCGTCGAAGGTGACCAACCCACTGGCGTTGCGGGGCGCCCGGTTCAGGTCGACGACGCGCTGATTCGCCGGGTTGGCGGGGTCGACGGCGAACGTGGCCGTCGCAGACGTCCACTGGCTTCGGCCGTCACGGCATGGCTCGACGCCATGTGTCGTCAATCCCAGCAGCGCCACGGCACTCCTTCGTCGTCGCTCGAATCCAGCATGCCCGACGTGTTCAGATGAGGTTGAGTGCGTCCAAGAAGCGTTGTGCAGCAGCGTGATTGCCGGAAACGGCTACGACGTTGCGCCAGTCGACCCGCCGGGTCGACCATCCCAGGAAGTCGGCGGTCGTCGAGCTGATCGTCGCGACCGCGTCAGCGCCGGCGTCGGCTGCGGCTCCCACCGTGATCGCACCGTCGGTCACGTCGATCAGGACGTCTCGGCCGCCGGGTCCGGTGAGTTCGAGGACGAGCGGCCCCTCGACGGCTGTCGCCAGCGTCGGTTGCATCTTCGGCACGCCGCCCAAGAGCCACGACACCGACGGGACGAGTAGTACCTCGTCCAGTGCGGGCACCTGGCGCTGGATGGGTCCGCGCGGGGCGAGGATGTCGTATCGCAGGTGGGTCGACATGTCGAAGGTAAACATGTCGGCTATCGAATGAAGGGGATAGGACCCCAGGTCGAGCATCTGCGTCTCGTGCGATGCCAGGGGTTCGGCCTGCAACGGTTCGAAGGCGGCCAGGGCGCGGCTGAACTGCTCCTTGACGAACGCGACGGCCTCCGGACCGGAAAGGTGCCGGCGTTCGGCGACCTGGATGTCGTTGAGCGGTTCGATGCCAAGGTCGGGCAAGGGTTGTTGATTCACTGCTGCGACGAGATCTTCGAGTAAGGACCCGACGTGGGTCACCACGTCCTTGGTCGACCATCCGCTGGCCGCGCTGGGCGCGTGCCAATCGGTGTCGTCGAACGTCTCGACGACGTCGACGATGTCCTGTGCTGCTCGCCGCATCCCGGCAATGCCTGCCTGACTCATGACATGACCTCCTTGGTCCCTTCGATGAGGGCACCGGCCTGCCGGAGGGCGTCGATCTGGGTGTCGGTGCGGTGCAGTTCCTTGAGGATCTCGTCGTTGTGCTCGCCCTGGTGCGCGGGCACCTGATCGGCCAGGGCGCCGTCGTGGCCGCCGAAGTGCCAGGGCGGGGCGGGGATCGTGAAGGTCCCGCCGCGACGGTCGGTCACCTCGCGGGTGGTGACCCAGGACTTGGCCCACTCCGTGTCGTTGAATTCGGTGACGTCACGAAGGCGTCCGGTGGCGATCTTGGCTTCGTCGAATTGGGCGTCGAGTGACTCCATCGAGTCGAAGGTGTCGACCCAGCTCTGAACGATGGCGTGCAACGCCGTCAGGTTCTCGGCGCGAAGTTCCGGTGTCGCGAAGCGCGGGTCGTCGGCGAGGTCCGGGCGGCGCATCGCGTGAAGGTAGAAGGGGAAGCTCATGCTGCCAACCAGGCTCATGGGTGCGACGAATTCGACGCCGTCGGGGCTGGTGAAGAACGGGCAATCGGTGGCGCCAAGGATGGGTACCTCAGCGCCGAGGTCGTCCTCGGAGAGGTCGTAGTGGACGCGTTCGTTGATCGACATCAGCACCGCTGCCATGGCGACGTCGACGTACTGGCCCGTACCGGTGACTCGTCGCCGCTGTAGGGCTGCGAGGGCTGCGATCGCGGCGTGCAAGCCGGCATAGACGTCGGCATGGGACAGGGCGTCGGATCGGCCGTCGGAGTCGTCTAGGCCGAACTGGTGCAACGTGTTTCGGGTGAATCCGGTTTCGGCCTGGATGGTGGGCGCGTACGCCATCCGGGTGCGCCACGGCCCAGACTGCCCGTAACCGCTGATCGAGACGTAGACGACCGCAGGGTTGCGGGCGGCCACCGAGTCGTAGTCCAGCCCGAAGGCGGCGAGTGCGCCGGGGCGAAAGTTCTCCACGATGACGTCGGCGGTGTCGCAGAGCTCGAGGACGGCCTCGCGCGCGGCGGGGACGTTGAGGTCGATGCTGAGGTTTCGCTTGCCGGCGTTCTGCTGGGCGTAGTAGCCGCTGATGCCGTCCTGGCCGGGGAACGCCAGACGGCTGATGTCACCCTGGGGCGGTTCGATCTTGATGACCTCGGCTCCGAGGTCGAGTAGGTGTTTGGTGCAGTGTGGGCCGGCGAGGACTCGGGTGAAGTCCACGACGCGGACGCCTTCCAGTGGAAGTGTCATCTCACCGTCCTTCGAATCGGGCGGCACCTGGGCCGTTGGCGGCCAGCGACGCCAATCCGCGCTTGAGGTCCTCTGAACGCCAGATGTCTTGCTGCAGTTCGCGCATCGCCTCATCGGTGGCCGCTACGCCGTGGGCAAGTGTGTGCGACACGATGGCCTTGGTGGAGGCATGCGCGATCGTGGGGCCGTTGGCGAGTTCGTGGGCCAGGGTGGTTGTGACGTCGGCGAGCTTGTCGTCGGGCACGACGCGGTTGATGACGTTCCATCGCTCGAGGGTCCGGGCGTCGTAGCGGCGGCCAAGCAGCGCCATCTCCTTGGCCCGCGCAGCGCCGGCGCGCACGGTGACGCGTTGGATGCCGCCCATCAGCGGGTTGACCCCAAGGGTGGCTTCGACGCTGCCGATCTTGGCGCTTTCGGCGGCGACGATCAGGTCACACGCGAGCGCGGTCTCCAGGCCGCCGCCGATGCATACGCCGTGCACGGCCGCCACGATCGGCATGGGAAGCGCGTCGAATGCTCGCAACACCTCGACCAGGTCGAGGTCGGGTGCCGTTCCGCGCTCGGCGCTGTCGAACAGCGCCACGTCGGCACCGGCGCAGAAGTTGCGCAATCCACTGCGCAGCAACACCGCTCGGGCGTCTTGAGCCCGGGCCCATCGCAGACCGTCGAGCAGGCCGCCGATCAGTGCCGTGCCGAGGAAGTTGTGGGGGGCGTGCTGCATCGTCAGCACCGCCACCTGCCCGTCCATCTCCCGCGCGACGGGCGGGGACGTCGAATCGGGCGCCGCCGTAGGAGGAATCGCGTCCGTCGTGTCGAGACCAGCCTCGGTCATGTCGTCTCCAATATGTCGATCGTCATAGTCGTATACAAACGAAACTATGCATATAGCGCACTCATGTCAATCAAATGTATGATGATCGTCATGGTGCGAGGCGACAGCAAGGAACGGATGGTCGTCGCCGCTCGTCGGTTGTTTCGCGAGCGCGGCTATCACGGCACGTCGCTTTCGGACGTGGTGAGCGAAAGCGCTGCGCCGCGCGGATCGCTCTACTTCAACTTTCCCGGCGGCAAGGAGGAGCTCGCGACGGAAGTCGCCCTGCTGCATGCCAGTGACGCCATCGCCAACGTGAACCGTGCCGCGGGCGCGACGGCCACCGCCGCCGAGCTGATCGAGGCGTTCATGCGTCGCTTCCGAGACGACGTCGTCGCCAAGGACTTTCGGGAAGGGTGCGCGGTGGCCCCCATCGTCCTAGATGCCGCATCGTCGTCGACTCAACTCGGCGACGTGGTGAGGCGCACCTTCGCCGACGTCGTCGGCGTTCTCGCTGCGCGCCTCGCCGACAAGGGCGTTCCAGAGAGCTCCGCGCGGGCGCTGGCCGTCAACGCCGTCACCACCATGGAGGGCGCGCTCGTTCTGAGCCGGGCGCTGCGTACGACGGAACCTTTCGACGTGGCCATCGTCGAGCTCGCGCGCAGCGTCGACGCAGCCCTCGCCCCGCCAACCGACAGACAGGGACCGACAAGATGACCGCAGAAGGCCTTCGTTCCAGCATCATCGGCGCGTGGACTCTCATCACCTACGAGAGCACCGCCGTCGACGGAACGAGCTTGACGTACCCCCTTGGCTCGGACGCTCGGGGCATCATCATGTACACCGCGGACGGTTACATGTCCGCGCAGATCATGCGTTCGGGCCGCAAACGGTTCGCCGGAACGGACGCCCACGCTGCGAGTGAGGCCGAGTTGGCCTGGGCGGCAGAGGGTTACCTCTCCTACGCCGGGCCGTACACCGTCCTGGACGGTGGTCTCATCGCCCACCACGTCGACGTCAGCCTGTTGCCCAATTGGGTTGGTGGCACGCAGTACCGGGCCGCCCACCTGAACGACTCACACCTTCAACTCGCCCCTTCCGAGCCCATTCAGCTCGACGGCGAACTGCGTAACGCTCGGCTGGTGTGGCGCCGCGTCGCGCCCTTCGACGGCGACGCCAACCTGCCGAGCTGATGGCCACCATCGTTCTGGTGCACGGCGCCTTCGTGGACGGGTCGACTTGGCGCACGGTGTACGACCTCTTGGCAGGGGACGGCCACCACGTTGCCGTGGTGCAGAATTCCACCATGTCACTGTCGGGCGACGTGGCGGAGACCCGGCGCGTCGTCGACGCGCAAGACGGACCGGTCGTCCTCGTGGGGCATTCCTACGGAGGCGCGGTCATCACCGAGGCCGGCACGCACGACAAGGTGGCGGCCTTGGTCTACATCGCGGCATTCGCACCGGATGAGGGTGAGTCGGTGCGAGCGATCGTGGGGGATCCCGCCGCGCCAGGATCCCCGATCGTCGCAGTGGCGGAGGGCCTTTGGTGTCAAGACAGGGCGAAGTTTCACAGTTCGTTCGGTGCGGACCTGCCCGCCGAAGATGCCGCATTCCTCGCCGACTCCCAGGTTCCGTGGGGGGACGACGCCATGGCCGGGCCGGTCACGGATCCGGCGTGGCGCGGCAGGCCAAGCTGGTACCTGGTTGCGACCGAAGACCGGATGATCCCGCCGGCAGCCCAGCGCACCATGGCGCAGCGGGCTGGTGCCACCACAGTCGAGGTAGCCGCCAGCCATGCCGTCTACATGTCACGGCCAGACGCCGTCGCCGCGCTCATCGGGCGAGCTTGCGGTTGAGCAGCGCGTCGCATGGCGTCCGCCCTCCACCAGACCGCCAGTGCGACGGCGATCAGCACCGCGGTGGCCGCCGCGGAGGCAACGAAGACCCATCCGCGGCGAACGGTGACGAGGTCGATGCCAGGTTGGTAGATCATCGTGAGGATCGCGGTGCCCAACACCGTTCCCAGTTGGCGTGCGGTGTTGGTCAACGCTGACCCGGAGCCCCACTGATGAGACTGCAGCGCAAGACCACTCACGGCCGACAGGCTCGGAATGACCAGCCCGACGCCTGCTCCCGTGAGGATCTGACCGGGCAGGAAGTCGGCGAGGTAGTCCGGTGCGACGTCAACTCGACACAACCAGACGACGACACCGGCGACGTAGAGGGTCGCGCCCAGCGCGGTGACGGTGCCGACTCCAAGTCGGCCGACGAGTCTTCCGGCCACCGTCAGGGAGACGACGACCACGACGACGGGTCCCGGCGACAGGTACAGACCCGCCACGGACGGCGGCAACTGCCACACGGTTGTCAGGAACATGACGCTCCCGAGGAGCATGGCGGCGAAGCCCGCCGAGAACACCAGCAAGGCAAGGCAACTCGACCACATCGGGATGACTCGGACGACGGCCAGATCCAGTGCGGGCGAGGGATGTCGCACGGACCGCCACGCCGCCCCCGCCATCGAGGCGGTCGCGACGAGTGCGGCGGTCACGACTTCGGCCGAAGTCCAACCGGCCGTGGGAAGCTCGACGAGGGCCCACACCAGAGCCCCAATGCCCAGGACGAGCATGACGGCGCCCACCAGGTCGGGTATGCCCACGCCGGTCGTCTGCGTCTTGGCGAGCACCCAGGGGCCGGCGGCGAGGGCCAACAAACCCAACGGCACGTTGACGAAGAAGATCCACCGCCAGGACGCCTCGACCAGCAGACCGCCCACCGGCGGACCCAGCGCCGCGGCCATCGCGCCAACGGCTGACCAGGTGCCGACCGCAACGGCCCGGCGGGACGCGGGCACCGCGGCCAAGAGCAGCGCGAGCGAACTCGGCATCAGCATCGCCGCGCCCACGGCCTGGACGACCCGGGCGGTGACGAGCATCGCGAACGACGGGGCCAGCCCGCACGCCGCCGACGCCGTGGTGAACACGACGAGACCCCACAGGAACATTCGCCGGTGACCGTAACGATCACCCAGTCGCCCAGCGGGATTGAGGAATGCCGCGAAGACGACGGTGTACCCGTTGAGAATCCAGGACATGGCCGCGAGGTCGGCGTTACCGAAGGCCGTCCGGATCTCGGGGAAGGCGATGTTGACGATGAACAAGTCCAAGCTCGCCAGGAAGGCTGCCGTCGACACGATGACGACGGTCGCCGCCGGCCGTGTGGAGAGCGCTCGGCTCGGTGCCGCCACGTATGCCTCCTCGATGTCGCCCACACTCTGAATTCACTACACTATACCTAGGGTGTGATGCCCGGCTCCGGGGAGAAGTGCGGGTTCATCGCTGAGGCGCCCACGTAGCGCTCGTAGATCTTCCAGCCGTCGGCGGTCTTGCGCAGCCGGTCGAGCATGGGGGAGTAGATCCAGATCGCCGGTGTGCCGCCGTCGGATGGAGTCCTGGCGATGTCGCCAACCTGACCGGGTTCGGTGTCGCCGGGCGCATACCGGATCAACAGATTGTGGTAGCGGACGGTCACTCCGTCTGCTCCGTCCTGGTCGACGATGTGATTGGTCGCGTGACGACACACACCCGGCACCAGGTACGGGTACTCCTCGGCGAAGAGACGTCGCAGTCCGTCGTGTCCGTGCACCGTGCCGTGGAAGTGGTAGGTCGTGGAGTCGGGCAGAAACGACGCCACCATCTGTTCGACGTCCCACGTCTCGAAGTGCCAGTTGGACCGGTTGACGAAGTCGACGGCCGAGCTGCGGTCCTCGGCCGAGACCGGAGTCTGCGCGGCGACGGGGGGAAATGTGCTCATCTGGCGTTCCTTTCGCGAGCTTACGAGACGGTGGAGGCCGTCACGTCGGCGTGGATGCGGGTCGAGTTCGCGAGGGCAAAACGGAGCGTCTTGGGTTCGCGCCCGAGGAGTTCTGCGAGGTCGTCGGTCGGCAGGTCGAAGTAGCGGCCGCTGGCCATCAGTCGGGTCAGCGTCTTGAGGTGCTCGCCGTTGTGCGGCTTGTCGGCTGCCAGTGCGCTGTCGACGTAGTCCGTGTTCCACGTCTCCAGGTCCTGGGGCACGTACACCACCGGCCGGTTCAGCACCGCGGCATAGTCTTCGGCGAATTCGTACATGGTCTTCAGTTCAGGCCCAATCAGCGTGTACGTCTTTCCCACGTGATCCGCCGGATCCTTGAGGATGTTGACGCACAGCTCGGCCACGTCGTATCCCGCGATGGGTGCCACCCTGGTGTCTCCCAACGGCAAGCGAAGCTCTCCGGTTGCCAGCAGATCCGGAATGGGAAACCAAGCGAAGATGGGGTTTTCGACGAAGATGCTGGCGCGCACGTGAACCACCGGAAGCCCCGACCAATCCAGGACCTGTTCAGCGATCCAGTGTGCGCGCTGTTGCGGTGACCACTGGGACACCGTCCCGCCCAGCCACGACAACCGGATTCCCTCCGGCGCCGTCATCCGGTCGAAGGTCAGCAGGGTCTGCTCGGACTCGGAGATGTTGACGAACACCTCGAGATCTCCTTGCGCACGGGCGACTGCGACCATCAGCAAATTGGCGTCGACGTAGTAGGGCGACAGTCCCATGCTGAAGTACACCCGTTGACAGCCGTTCAGCGCCGCCGCGACGTCGGCGATGTTGAGCAGGTCTCCGACGAACACGTCGGCTCCGACCTTCCGGAGTGCCTCCGCGCGGTCGTCGTCGGTACGGACGAAGGCGCGGACCGGCCAGCCGGCGTCGAGGAGCATGCGGACCATCGTGGTGCTGACCGAGCCGACCTCACCTGCCGCGCCGGTGATGAGGATGGGACGTGTGTGCGTGGTGGCCATGATGATCCAGTTCTGTTGCAGTGGTGGTTGATTGCGATCGCGACGGATTGTTCGAGGTCAGTCGGTGGCCGTTTCGAAGTCGGCCTCGATTCCCATCGCGTGCAGGAGGCCGCGCACCTTGCCGTCCAATTCGCGACCCACGGCGGTGATCCGCGGGTCCGCCAGGCTTCCGAACAACGTGCTGGGTTGGTCGAGGCTCAGGACGGCGTTGCCGGAGTCGTCACTGTGAACGAGCATTCGCAACGGCGCGTAGAGCAAGGTCAAAGGGTCGTGCCGGAACATTCGTTCGGCGATCGTGTGGTTGCCGATCAGATACGCGGTGACGCGGGTCTGGTGACCGGCGGGCGCCATGAGGGCCGTGTCGTCCAGGCTCGAAAAGATCATCAAGCCGTTGGGGGCGTTCTTCGCGACCGCGGCGAGCACGTCGTCCCACGAACCCCCGCGTCTCACGATGTCGTCGACGGGTTCCTGCCGAAATCTGGGGGCCGCCAATTCGAGTGCGTCGCAAAACGCGTCGAACGGCACCGGCGTCGAGATGTCCAGACGAGTGACGACGTGTGTCGTCGACGTGGTGGTGGTCGTGGTCACGAGTGCTCCTTGGGGGGTGATGGAAGGTGGGTCAGCGCTGTACGAAGGGTCCGTCGTGGGAGAAGGCGGCGAGGTTGGCGGTGACGAACTCGGGCACCGTCATCGGTGGTCGTCCGGTGATGACCTCCACCAGGTTGTTCTCGCCGGCGAAGACGCCGTCCTGGTAGTCCCGGGCGACGCTGCTGACGTGCTGGACGAAGTGCTGACTCGTTCCCTTCGAGGCCAACAGCTGTGCGAAGGACGGGATCTCGACTGGCTCGTATCGGGCTGGTATTCCCAGCGTGGAGCTGATCTCGTCGACGATCGCGTAGTGGTCGAGTTCCTTGGCGCCCACCAGTGGGTAGACCTGCCGATCGTGCGGACTCGGATTCTGCAGTACGGCGGCGATGACCCTGGCCTGATCGCGTGCAGAGATGGGAGCGTGGCGACCAGTCCCGAACGGAAGTCGCAGCACGGCCTCGTCGTCGTCGCGGCGCCACGCCCACGTGAGCCACTCGGAGAAGAACGTCGGTCGAAGATGCGTCGTGACGAATGCCGAGCGGTCGAGAAGGCGTTCGGCGAGCCAATGCTGTTGGGCGGCATGACTCGTGGCGTCCCGGCGGGCCGAGATCTGAGACATGTTGACCACGGCGCCCACGCCGGCTTCGCTCGCCGCCTGGGCGAACATGGCGGTGCTTGCCAGCAGCCCATCGGTCAAGATCGGATAGCAGAAGTAGGCGGCGTCGACGCCGGCCATCGCGGAACTGATCGCGTGAAAGTCGAGCAGGTCACCGGCGACGACGTCGGCACCGAGTGCGGCGAGGGCGTCGGAGCGTTCGTCGACGGTGTGCACGAAGGCGCGAACTCGGTGTCCCGCTTCGAGAAGCAGCTCGACGGTCGGTGCGGCGGTGTTTCCCGTAGCTCCGGTGATCAGGAAGAGTCGATCCGATGCCATTGTGTTGTCTCCTTCAGATTCGTTGTGTCGCTGCATGAGTCGAGACGCCGCTAGGGCCGGCTCAGGAGGACTTCGGCGAATGCGTGGGGTCGTTCCATCGCGCAGAAGTGGTCCGCGTCGTCGATCGTGTGCACGGTGGCGGTCGGAATCGCCGCCGCGGTGCTCTGCCGGTCGCTCGTTCGTGACCAGTCCTGGCTGGTGTAGATGAGTGCGACGGGCGCGATGATCGACGGGTAGCTGCTGCGCGCGGCGATGAGGGTGGGCAAGTTGCGGTACACCTCGCGGGCGACGCGCGAATAGCCGGGACGCTTGCCAACCCGCACCAGCTCGTCGAGGAACGGAGCTGGCAATCGGGTGGGATCGGCATACCCGCCGCTCATGATGCCCTTCAGGATGGGCCTGTTCTCCAGGCTGGCGAAGGTGGGACCGACCAGGGGAGCCCGCACCGAGGAAACGATCAACCTCGCCAACGGATTCGCCCGTTCCAGGCCCTGGGGGTAGTCGTAGGCGTTCGAGGCGACCACTCGGCTCACCCGTTCGCCGAGCTCGACGGAAGCGGTCAGCGCGATGGTGGCACCCATCGACTCGCCGGCCAGGGTGACGTCGACCAGGTCGAGGCCGCGGACGAACTCCACGATGGCGCCCTGCAGGTCGGCGTGGTCGTAGTGCGCGTCCGGCTGGATGTCGGACCACCCCATGCCCGGGAAGTCGACCGCGTAGACGCGGTAGCGTCCGGTCAACAGTGGGATGAGCCGCTGGAAGTAGTCCAGCTGGGTGCGCACGGTGTGCATCAGCACCAGGGGAGGTCCGTCGCCGGTGACGACGTACCGCAGCCTGCTGCCGTCGGCGCGGGTGAACCACTGGCTCGGGGTGTGCGACCACGTGGAGAGATAGGTAGATGGTGCCTCTGTCTGGATTGCCATATACTGACTATATGACCGGTCGTCTTAATTTGTGACCGGGGCTTCGTACGCTGTGGGAGGAACGACATGGGTAGGCCGAGCGTCAAGGAGCAATTGGTCGACCGCACGTTGGGGGTGTGGATCGAACGCGGCTTCGAGGGGGCGAGCGTCAACGACCTCGTCGCCGCGGCTGGCGTGCCCAAGGGCTCCTTCTACAACCACTTTTCGAGCAAGGAACAGTTCGCCGTGGAGCACGTGAACCGATACGTGCCCACCTTGGCGCTGGAGTCGCTTGCGAACGCCCAGGGGCGTTCCGTCGACGCTGTGCGCGAGCACTTCGCGCAACTGGTCACCTCCCGTCGGGACGGCCGAATGGAGTTCGGCTGCCTTCTGGGGACGTTCAGCAGCAGCGTCACCGGGTCCTACCCCGATCTTCGGGAAGCCGTTCGTGCGAGCTTCGAGCAGTGGATCGACGTTCTTACGGCTGTACTGGTCCGTGCCCGTGACGCCGGGGAGTTGTCCACCACTCGAGCCCCGGCCGACCTCGCCGCTGCGCTGGTGGACGGTTTCGAAGGAGCCGTTGCGCGCAGTCGTGCCACCGGGGCGCTGGACCCGCTCGACGTGTTCCTCGCCGTGACCCTCGAGGAACTTACGCGCTGACGTACGCCGGGCAACTCCTGGTCACCCGTCGAGTATCTGAGTACAGTAAAGGCTACCCAGATTTGGCCGTCGCTTTCCGTAGCTTCTGGCCTCCAGATAGGAGCAGATGCCATGTCGAATCCTTCTCAGGCGCAGACAAGTTCGGGCCACGCCTCGCCGACGGTCTTCGTCGTGGGGGCCACCGGAGCTCAGGGCATGCCCGTCGTGAAGGGCCTCGTCGCCGACGGCGCGTACTCGGTCCGCGCATTGAGCCGCGACGGCAAGTCGGAGCGCGCCCAATCCCTGGCCGCACTTGGGAACGTGACCATCGTCGATGGCTCCTTCGCCGACGAGGACGTGTTGAGGAAGGGCCTCCGCGGCTGCGACGGCGCCTTCGTCAACATCAACGGGTTCAACACCGGCGAGAAGACCGAAATGTTCTGGGCCATTAGATCTTACGAAATCGCCCTTGAGGAGGGCGTCCGATTCTTCGTCTACGGCAATCTGGACTACGGCCTCAAGGCCGCCGGATACGATTCGCGATTTCGCACCGGCCACTATGACGGCAAGGGCCGTATCGGCGACTGGATCCTCTTTCAGAACCAAACGAATCGCGACCGCATGGGTGCCGCGCTGTTCACCACCGGCCCCTACATGGAGATGGTGCTGTCGCCGGGAACCCCGATGACACCCACCTTCGAAGACGGTGCCCTCACGTGGCGGGTGCCGCTGGGGGACGGGGCGGTGCCGCACGTCGCCCTCGAAGACTGCGGGTTCTACGTACGGTGGATGTTCGATCACGCCGAGCTGGCGAACGGAATGAACTTGGCCGTCGCCGTCGACCACGTCAAGTACGCCGATCTCGCAGCCGCCTTCGAGAAGGTCACGGGCCACCCGGCACGTTTCGTCGACGTCGACCTGGAAACCTATTGGCGGGAGGGACCGTTCGCTTCAAGGGCCGACGCCCCCGCCGGTTACAACGCCGACCCCGCCGACAAGGCCACCATGTCGGTGCGTCAGAACTTCACCGGGTTCTGGAACCTGTGGAAGCACGACGTCGTCGAGCGCAACTACGCGCTACTGGACGAGATTCACCCGAATCGCATTCGCTCGGTGGAGGAGTGGTTGCGACGGCATGACCAGGCGGGACGGGACCTCGGCAAGGGATCACTGTGGGATCGGGTCCAGCCCGAGAATTGGAAGACCGAATCGCCGATCTTGAAGGGTAGCGCCGATGGGCGGCGAGGCAGGCTCTAGATCTCGTCACGTCGCAGTCGTCACCGGCGGTGAAATCTCCTATCTGGCAGACGGTCCCAGCGACGGACCCCTTGTCGTGCTGGTCCACGGGTGGCCGGCCACCGCATCCACGTGGACACCTCAGCTCCAGGAACTGGCGTCGGCGGGCTACCACGTGATCGCACCCGACATGCGCGGTTACGGCGGGTCCTTCGTCCCGTCGGCGCCGACTGCCTACGCGCTGCGTCACCTCGTCGAGGACCTCCGCGCCCTGATCGGTCACCTGGACCGGCAGTCCGCGGTGTGGGTGGGCCACGATTGGGGCGCGGCGGTGGTCTGGGCGCTGGCCGCGCACCATCCCGAGATCTGCGATGCGGTGGCCGGTCTGGTGGTGCCCTACCGCACGCTCGATCGTGGGCTGGCGACCTTGGTGAGCTACGTCAACCGAGAGATCTACCCACAGAACGAATTCCCGTTCGGACAGTTCGACTACATGGCGTACTTCGAAGAGTCGTTCGCCGAGGTGACCGCGCTGTTCGACTCGGCCCCAGACCGGGTGGTCCGCGCGCTCTATCGACGCGGCGACCCGACCATCCTGAGAGGCCGCTCACCACGGTCGACGGTGCGACGTGACGGCGGCTGGTTCGGTGGGTCAACGGTGCTTCCCGACGTCGCCCGCGACCCCGACGTCCTCGACGATGAGATGTACGACGACGTGGTCGGAACCTTGAGGTCGAACGGGTTCTCCGGACCAAACAGCTACTACCTCAACCACGCCGACAACCATCGCTACAGCGAGGACTCCGTCGACGCGGGGGTTCTCCACATGCCGACTCTGTTCGTCGAGGCCCAATACGAACCCACCGCCGACACCGTCCGGACCCGGCTCGCCGAACCGATGCGCGAACACTGCACCAACCTGACCGAGGTCAGCCTCCCGGCAGGTCACTGGGTTGGTCTGGAGAAGTCCGTCAAGGTGAACGCGGCTCTGGTGCACTGGTTGCAGACCGCCGTCCTGCCCGCGCCAACCCACTGTGTTCAGAGTTCATCCGATTAACGCCAAGGAGACGTCAATGTCCCAAACGCTAGGTTTCTTGGTCACGCTGCACGCGAAGCCGGGCCGCGAAGACGAGGTCGTCGCGTTCCTCGAAACCGCCGAACGTCTCGTCCACGCCGAACCTGGCACGAAGCAGTGGTTCGGATTCCGGATCGATGCGACCACCTTCGGCATCTTCGACACCTTCGACACCGAGACCGACCGTGACATCCACCTACATGGCGAGGTGCGCAAGGCTCTCGAGGCACACCCGGAACTCTTCGACAGGCCTCCGGTCATCGCGCCCGTTGACGTGGTGGGCATCAAAGTCGGCTCGTAGTGCCACCAAATAGCGCTCAGTCGGATCCCGTGACGGGGCTGCTGGTCGACGTCGGCACGGGCGGGCTTCGTGCCCATCTGCGCCAGGGTGACAAGCCCACGCTCGTCTTCCTGCACTACTGGGGTGGCTCACATCGCACCTGGACCCCCGTCGTCGACCGACTGCGTTCACGCCATGGAGTCGTCACCTACGATCAGCGCGGCTGGGGTGCGTCGAACCGGATGCCCGGTCCGTTCAACCTCGATCAGCTCGCCGACGACGCCCAGCACGTCGTCGAATCCTGCGACCTGAGTTCTTACGTCCTGGTGGGTCACTCGATGGGCGGCAAGGTCGCGCAACTGCTGGCCGCGCGCCGACCGGGAGGACTCGCCGGCGTGGTTCTCGTTGCGCCTGCGCCACCAGTGCCCGTCGGAGTGACTGCCGCGCAACAGGATGCGTTGCTACACGCCTACGACGACGCGGAGACGGTTGGCGAAGCGATCGACCATGCTCTGACCCGGCATGGGTTGCCACCCGCACTGCGAACCCAGGTCGTCGAGGACAGCCTGCGCGGTAGCCCCGGCGCGCGCGAAGAGTGGCCCCGCCGCGGCATCGTCCAGGACATCGGTGACGTGGTGACGAATATCGACGTTCCGGTCTTGGTGCTCGCCGGAGCCGACGACCGAGTCGACCCGCCGGCCACCCTGGCGACGCATCTGTTGCCGCGCATTCCGACCGCGACCGTGCAGTTGCTCACCGGCACCGGTCATTTGGCACCGCTTGAGGTTCCCGATCAGGTCAGCGGGTACGTCGAGCGGTTCGTGGCAGAGGCCACGCCATGAGCGACGGCCCGCGTCGGTGCTGACGCCAGGGGAACTTCGAGGTCAAAGCATTATGCTGAGGCACATGGCCGATGCCCTCGACCCCGCCCAGATGCGGGCCTACTTCGCCTTGACGGAGACGGTGAGCCTGCTGCAGTACGCGGTGCGTCAGCAGCTGCAGGCCGAGGGCGGCTTGAGCTACGTCCAGTTCGAGATCCTGGCCAAACTCGCTGACGCCGACCACCCGATGACCATGACCGACCTGGCCGACGGGGTGGTCTACAGCCGCTCGGGGCTCACACATCAGGCCGGACTGCTGGAGAAGGCAGGCCTCATCACGCGCGCGACGTCCCCGGACGACCAGCGCGCCACCGTCGTCGACGTCACCGACGAGGGCCGCGCCCGCGTCGCGAAGGTCCTGCCCGGCCACGTCGAGGTCGTGCGCGAGCTGCTGTTCGACTCCCTCGACGAAGGCAATGTGCGCGCCCTTGGGGACATGATGGAGAACGCGCGCGATCACATGCGATCACGGCCGCCCCGATCGGCCGCACCGCGCAAGCGTCGCGCCAACGGCTGAGAGGTCATCGAGACGCGGTCATGGATTGGCGCGCGGTGTCGACGCGTTGATCTCGTCGCTCGCCGCGGCGGTTCAGATATCTCGCGGTCACGAAGACGCTGCCCGGGACGGACAACATGGCCAACAGCTGAAACAGATCGCTCCACGAAGCCGGCTCGGCGTAAGCACTCATGCAACCATCGCACCGCTGCCGGGCAGCCGCTGCCAGCGTCTTGACGGAATCCATACGGCCACGGCCGGATCCGTTGACGAGATTCCTCCGTGCCGCGCGGTCCTACGTCTTCGGGTCACCCCGCGAATCGCAGGGCGCGTCGTGCCCGTCGTCGATGAGGTGCAACGTCACCCGCATCTGGTCGGGTTGGATACTGCCCGACCAACTGTCGTACGGGTGGTCGAGGAACGCCACGACGAGCAGCGCCGAGGTCACCAACGCCGACACGAACGCGATGGGAATCGCTTGGACGACGGCACTTTCGCGGCGGTCGGCCTGCACGCACATGTAGCTGAGAATGGCCGTCGCCCCGATGCCGAGCACGATCCACAGCGGTGGCGGCACCGAGGCGGCAGCCTCGGCGGCGCGGGCGCGGCGGCCGTCGCGGCGCTGCGCCTGCTGGTCGAACCATTGGCTGTAGGCCGCTTCCTGCCGCGCGTTCGTCGGGTTCAAGGCCGCGAAGTCGGTGACCATCGTGTCGACCCAATGTTGCACGGCGGGAGACGATTCGCCGCGTTGCATGGCCGGCCACTCTTGAGCTACCACGGATCGTGAGTAGCAGATCAGGTCGCCGTGCAGCCGTGATCCGTCGTGTCCTTCGAGAACGTCGGCCACGTTGTGCAATTCGGTGACCGAGATGGCCTCCATGGTGCCGCCGTCGCGGGCCCGCTGGTAGTTCTGCAGCGCGTAGAAGATGGTGAACGCCAGTAGCACCGCGAACATGGTGCCGATAACCGTGAGTGCTCCTGCGGCGCGGGTGCTGTCGATGAACCAACCGGGGTCCGGTGCGCGCCTGCGCGCCAGCAGCTTCACCACGATGGCGACCGTCACGACGGTGACGAGCGCCGCCAACGCCAGCCAGCTCAACACGGGCCGAGTCCCAGACGATTGACCGCTGAATGTTGCACTCGTTCGACTTGCCGCATGTGGTCCACGCACACCCATCAGTAAGGGCGGTGGATCACTGCGAATCACCGCCTGCCGATTGTCGGGGATGAACGGCCCTTTGCGTGCAATAACACGCTGCGTTCGGCCGGGCGACCGGTCGGGAGCGGAATATTCGGGCGCAAGACGACGGTTCTCCGTGAGGTTGTCCGGCGAAAGCGCCGGACCAGAGCTCAAGGAGCGGGCCTCGGTGGACTACAAGTCGATCTCGAAAGACGTCATCGGTCATCTGTACAAGGCCCACCACGCCATTCGGGTGGCCGAGATCGACGAGACGTTGATCGCGCTGGCCGAGCTTCGCGTGGCACAACTGGTGGGGTGCGCCTACTGCTGTGCCTTCCACTCCGGTGAACTTCGGCAGATGGGTGTCGACCAATCGGTGATCGACAAGATTCCCGGCTGGCGGCATTCCTCGGCATTCGACGACAAGCAGCTGCTCGTCCTGGAATGGACCGAGGCGCTGAGCAACCCGTCGGGTGACCTGGATGCTCTTCGGGAGAGGCTTGCCGTTGCGTTCACCGAGAAGGAACTGGTGGACCTCACCGCCAGCATCAGCCTGATGAACGCGCTGACCAGGATGCGAATCGCGTTGGGGGAGAAGGTCTGACGCTCACACCGCGGAACCCGTCGTAGGGCTTAGATAGCGCCCGGTGACGCTCGCCGCGGACCCCGCGATCTCGGCCGGCGTGCCCGTCGCCACGACGGTTCCGCCCTCGGCGCCGCCGCCGGGTCCCATGTCGACGACGTAGTCGGCGTTGGCGATCATGTCGAGGTCGTGTTCGATGACGACGACGGTGGCGCCCTTCGCGCCGAGGCGGTCGATCACCCCGAGCAGGACGCGGACGTCGAGGGGATGCAGGCCGACGCTGGGCTCGTCGAGCACGAACAGCGCATCGGATTGCTTGCGGCCGAGTTCGGTTGCGAGCTTGAGCCGTTGGGCTTCACCGCCCGACAACGCCGGGGTGTCCTCGCCGAGGGTCAGGTAGCCAAGGCCGAGATCGACGAGGGTCCGCAGCTTCTTCTGCACCTTGGGCAGGTCCTCGGTCTCCGGCAGGGCTTGTTTGGCGGTGAGGCAGAGCAGTTCTGGCAGGGACAACCCTCCCTGTCGCCGGATATCCTTTGCCGCCGGGCCGTACCGGGTGCCGTCGCACACCGGGCAGTCGATCTCGACGTCGGGGAGAAACTGGACGTCGAGTGAGATCTCACCCGTGCCCTCGCAGCGCGGGCACCGCAGAGACCCGGTGTTGTAGGAGAAGTCCGACGCGGTGAGGCCACGCCGCGTCGACTCATCGAGGGCTGCGTACGCGCGCCGGAGGTCGTCGAGCACACCGCTGTAGGTGGCGACGGTGGACCGCACGTTGGTGCCGATGGGGGTGGCGTCGACGACGTTGACGCGCTCGACGCCCGAGGATTCCACCGCCGCGACGTGTCCCGGCAGCGGTTCGCTGGCCGCGGCGGTCTGCAGTGCAGGCACCAGACTCTCCAACACCATCGTGGTCTTGCCCGATCCGGACACCCCCGTGACGGCGGTGAGTCTGCCCTTGGGGATCACGACGTCGAGGGCGTGCACCGTGTGCAGCGGGCGGGTGGCCAGCCGGATCCGGCCGTGGTCGAACAGCTTCTCGGACGCCACCGTGTCGCGCACGCGAATCGGCTCGGAGCCGTCGAGGAATCCGGCGATCAGCGACGACGGGTTGGCCACCAGATCGTCCAGCGTGCCTTCGGCGAGGACGGTGCCGCCCTCGCTGCCGGATCCCGGTCCGATCTCGATGAACCAGTCCGCTTCGCGAAGGACCTGAACGTCGTGGTCGACCAGCACCACGGAGTTGCCGTCCCGCAACAGGTCCCGGATGACGCCGTTGAGACCGTCGACGTTGGACGGGTGCAGTCCAATTGACGGTTCGTCGAGGACGTACAGCACGCCGGTGGTCTGGTTGCGCACGGCGCGGGCCAGCTGAACACGTTGCCGCTCACCGGTGGACAGCGTGGCGCTGGGGCGGTCAAGGCCGAGGTAGCCGAGGCCGAGTTCGACGAGGCGCCCCGCCATCTCGAGCAACTGCGTGACGATCGCGGTCGCCATAGAGCGCATGTCACTCGGCAGCGTGTCCACTACCCTTGGCGCCCAGGTGATTACGTCATCGAGCATCTGTGCCGTGGCTTCGGCCAGGTTGAGTCCCATGACCTGCGGGGCCAGGGCCTGCTCGCTGAGTCTGGTGCCGCGGCACGTGGGGCAAGTCCCGGTGTGGACGAACTTGTTGACCCGGTTGAGGCCGCCCTCGCTGGCGGCCTTGTCGAGTGCCTCCTGGACGGCGAGGCGGGCGTTGCGGTAGGTGAAGTTGACCTCGAACAGCTTGCCGCTCTTCGACGGAACCGTGATGAGGTGCTTCTCGGCGGGGCCGTGCAACACGACGTCCCGCTCGGCGTCGGTGAGGTCGCGGTAGGGCACGTCGGTGCGGACGCCGAGTTCGCCGACCATCTGCGGCATGACGGTGAGCCCCATCATCTTCCAGGGCGCCACCGCACCGTCGGCGATGGTCTTCGACGGGTCGGGCACCAGCAGGGCGTCGTCGATCTCGCGGACCACCCCGAGGCCGCCACAGGTCGGGCACGCTCCGTCGGAGTTGAAGGCCAGTGCCTCGGCACCGGGCGGGGTGAACGTGACGCCGCAGACCGGGCAGGTGAGGTCGAGGCCGGCCGCCACGTCGATCGTCGGCTCCTGCCGGTGCCCGTTGGGGCAGAGGTGCTCGCTCAGGCGGGAGAACAGCAGGCGAAGGACGTTGAGGAGCTCCGTCGAGGTACCGAACGTGCTGCGCGCCCCGGGGACGCCCGGTCGCTGTCGCAGGGCCAGCGCCGCGGGGACGTGTCGGACCTCGTCGACGGTGGCCTTGGTGGCGTGCGACATCCTGCGGCGGGTGTAGGTCGAGAGTGCTTCGATGTACCGGCGGGACCCTTCGGCGTAGAGCACGCCCATCGCCAGTGACGACTTGCCGGAGCCGGAAACGCCTGCGATGGCGACCATTTGGTTTAGGGGCACGTCGACGTCGACGTTCGCGAGATTGTGGACGCGAGCGCCCCGCACCTCGATCGTGGTGGGCCGCTCTTGGCTGGACACTGCGCACCCCTCGCATCGGACGAATGGCAAAAGCCTATCGACGGGTGCGCATTGGCGCCGGATAGTGCGTTGCGTGCCTCACAATGAGCCATCAGCGCGCAGCACTGCGAACTTTGACGAGAGGTCGGCCATGACGGCAGACGACGTGGTGGGCCCCGCGATCACGGCCGGTGAGTCCGCCGACGGTGGCTATCGGCCCGAGCTGAAACGCACCCTCGGCGGCTTCCAGGTATTCGCGATCTCCTTCGCCTTCATCTCGGTGGCGGTCGGCATCTTCGGCACCTACGGCGTCGTGCTGGGTTCCGCAGGGCCGGTGGGCATCTGGCTGTGGGTCATCGCCTCGGTGGGACAGACGCTGGTGGCCCTGGTGGTCGCGCAGTTCGCCGCGCGCATCGCACTCACCGGGTCGTCCTACCAGTGGGCGTCGCGACTGGCGAGCCCCAAGGTGGGCTGGCTGTTCGGCTGGTTGACCTTCTGGTTCCTGGCGATCGCGGTGGTGGCCATCGACAACGCCCTTGCCAGCCAAGCGTTGATGCCGCTGCTTGGCATGGGGAGCGACGAGGACACGGCGCGGGTTCTCACCGTGGTGATCCTCGTCGTTCAGGCGGTGCTGGTGATCGCCTCCACGCGTCTGCTCGGGCTGATTACTTCCGGGGCGGTGGGCGTCGAGCTCGCCATCGTTGCGGTCCTGGTGATCGCGCTGGCGGCGGTGATGCTGTTCACCGGCAGCGGCAGCCTGGAGAACTTACGTCCCGCGGAGTCGCCGTCGCCGACCCCAACTACTTCGCCATCGGCGGCGGGTTGACGGCCGGAATGATCATGGGTCTGACCACGCTGGTGGGCTTCGACTCCGCCGCGAACCTCGCCGAGGAGGCCAAGGATCCGTTCCGCAGTGTTCCGCGCGCGATCGTGGGCTCCGTCGTCGCAGCCGCGGCGTTGGGTCTGGTCTTCCTGATCGCACTCACCGCCGCCATCAAGGACATCCCGGCCGTGACGGCAAGCGGTTCGCCGGTCGCGGCGATCATTCGCAGTCAGCTCGGCCCGATATCGGAGCGAATCCTGCTGGCATGTTTGGCCTTTGCGATGTTCGGCGCCGGGATGGTGGTGATGGCGGCGTGCTCGCGGCAGGTGTTCGCCATGGCCCGCGACGAACGCTTCCCCGCGCACGCACTGATGCGGCGTGTTAACCCGAAGACTCAAACGCCGATCGCGGCAACGATTCTGATTCTGGTCGTGGGTGTGGTGCTGATGCTCGCGCTGCCCGGGCAAGCTCTTCTGCAGCTCATCATCGGGTCGACGATCCTTCCGGCGTTGATCTACGGCGCGACGGTGATCCTCTACCTGGCGGTGCGCAAGAACCTGGACCACGAGGAGGGCGGATTCAGTCTGGGACGGTTCGAGATGCCGGTCGCCGTCGCCGCGTTGATCTGGGTGGGGGTAGCCCTGTTCGCCCTCGTCACGCCGGGAGATGCATCGACGTCGGTGCTCATCGTCATCGGTCTGATCGCCGCCGGCGGCGTCTACTTCGCGTACCTGATGATCTTCCACCGCGAGGTGCTCGACCACGAGCCGGGCGAGGAGTCGACTTCGGTCACCTCCGTCGCCACCTGACTGGCGGGGTCGGTGGTCAGGAGCCGTAGTTGACCGTGATGATGCCGTCCCGGTTTACGGGGGTGTTGGGCTGCGGGTCCTGTTGGACGACCCTGCCATCTGCTCCAGAGTCGATGGGGGGACCAACGATGGGTAACGCGGTGATGCCGCGATCCGCCAGGATCTGCAAGACCTCGGTGTGTAGCTTTCCGGCCAGGTCGGGCATCAGGACTTGATTGCCCTTGGAGAACTTCAGGGTGACCGGCGCATCGACGGCAAGTTGGGTCTTGGCGGGCGGGTCGGTGGCCAACACCTGACCAGCCGGCAAGAGACCGTCTACGGGCGCGTTCAGGATCTTCGTGAAGCCCGCGGTGTTCAGGTTCTTCGTCGCAACATCGACTGGCTGCGTCACCACGTCAGGCACTTCGGCAGAACCCGGACCCGAGCTGATGAGAATGGTGATCTCCTCGGTGACCGCGGCCGACGTGCCCGCGGCCGGGCTGGTTCCCCCCACGGCCCCCTTGGGCACGTCCGGGTTGGCCGCTTCGGTCTGCCCGACGTCGGCGAAGCCTGCGGCCTTCAGCTTTGCGGTGGCTTCTGCCGGCGTCAGATTGCCGACATAGGGAACGGGTTTCTGCTCCGGCCCGCTGGAGACGTTGATGGCGATGGTGTCGTCGACCCTGGCGGTCGCGTCGGCGCCGGGGTCGGTGCTGATGACGAGCCCCCGTTGGACAGTCGAACTCGACTCGGGGTTGACGATGGTCTTGAAGCCAAGGTTCTGCAACGACACCTGGGCGTCGGCCTGCCCTTGGCCGTGAAGGTCGGGGATGCGTTGGCGATCTCCGACGAACACATTGACGGCCACGGTGACCACCAGCGCGAGCACGGCCAGGACCGCTCCCACGGCCAGCCATCGCCGGCCCGGCCTGCTGCCGCCGCGGGCAACCCGGCGGTGACCGGGTGCCGTCGAGGCGAGGTCGGCGTGGTCCTTGTCGGTGTAGACCTTTGGTGCGGCGGGGGCTTGACCGTCGCGAACGCGGATCAGGTCGCTGCGCATCTCGGCGGCGGTCTGGTAGCGGTTGGCGGGGTTCTTGGCCAGCGACTTGAGCACCACGGCGTCCAGTTCGGGCGACAGTGCCGGGTTGCGGCGCGACGGAGGCGGCGGGTCCTTGCGGACATGCTGGTAGGCCACCGCGACGGGGGAGTCGCCCACGAAAGGTGGTTCACCGGTGAGCAATTCGTAGAACACGCAGCCCAGTGAGTACACGTCGGAGCGGGCGTCGACGGTCTCGCCGCTGGCCTGCTCGGGCGACAGGTACTGCGCGGTGCCGATGACCGCCGAGGTCTGGGTGAGCTTCACGCCGTCGTCGTGCAGCGCGCGGGCGATGCCGAAGTCCATCACCTTCACCGCGCCCGCGTTGTCGATCATGATGTTGGCGGGTTTGACGTCGCGGTGGATGATGCCGTTCTGGTGGCTGTAGTTCAGCGCTTGGCAGGCGTCGGCGATGATCTCGATGGCTCGTCGGGGTTCGACAGGACCGTTGTCGTGGATGACGTCGCGCAACGTGACGCCGTCGACGTACTCCATCACGATGTACGGCAACGGGCCGTCGGGAGTGTCGGCCTCGCCGCTGTCGTACACCGCGACGATCGCGGGGTGATTCAGCCCGGCGGCGTTCTGCGCCTCACGCCGAAAGCGCAGGAAGAACGTCGGGTCCCTGGCCAGGTCTGCGCGCAGCACCTTGACCGCGACGTCGCGGTGAAGCCGCACGTCACGGGCGAGATGAACCTCCGACATGCCACCGAATCCGAGGATTTCCCCGAGTTCGTAGCGGTCGGACAATCGCTGAGGGGTGGTCATTGGGCTATCTGTCCTGTGGTTGCCGTGGCGGTCGCCGGGCGATGGAATCCTACGACGAGCGGCCCGCTGCGAGTGAATTCGTACCGCACCCTCGCCCGTGACCGTGTCTTTGCCGACCTGTTGAATCGGGTAGAACTGCGGTGACTGCCGATCACCACGATCCATCGTCCGAGGAGTCATCATGCCCGCACCGTCCGCCGCCACGTTTGAGCGTCTCGCCGACCTGATCGCCATCCCGGATGCGTCCGAGCGCCCCACCCGCGCCGTCCTCGAGGTGTTCACGGGCCAGAAGCTGGCGGAGATCCCGATCGGCACCGCGCAGGACGCCAAGGATGCGATCGCGCGGGCCCGGGTGGCGCAGAAGGAGTGGGCGGCCCGGCCCGTCGCCGAGCGCGCCGTCGTCTTCCACCGCTACCGCGACCTGGTGCTGAAGAACCTCGATTCGCTGATGGACATGGCGCAGGCCGAGACCGGCAAGTCGCGCAACGCCGCCCAGGAGGAGATCCTCGACATCGCTATGACGGCGCGCCACTACGCGCGCGTCGCGCCGAAGCTGCTGCGCCCGCAGCGGGTGACGGGCATGCTGCCCGGTCTCACCAAGACCCTCGTGCGGTATCAGCCCAAGGGCGTCGTCGGCGTCATCTCGCCGTGGAACTACCCGATGACGCTGGCGGTGTCCGACGCGATCGCCGCGCTGCTCGCCGGCAACGCCGTGGTGCTCAAGCCCGACAGCCAGACGCCGTACTGCGCGCTGGCGTGCGTGGAACTGCTGTACGACGCCGGCCTGCCGCGCGACCTGTTCGCCGTCGTCCCCGGACCGGGCTCGGTGGTGGGCACGGCCCTGGTCGAGAACACCGAGTACCTGATGTTCACCGGGTCCACCGCGACGGGTCAGCTGCTCGCCGAGCAGGCCGGTCGCCGGCTGATCGGCTTCTCGGCCGAACTGGGCGGCAAGAACCCGATGATCGTCGCCGCGGGCGCCAACCTGCGCGAGGTCGCCGACGCCGCGGTGCGCGCCTGCTTCGCCAACTCCGGGCAGCTCTGCATCTCGATCGAGCGCATCTACGTCGAGCAGTCGATCGCCGACGAGTTCATCCGCGTGTTCGGTGAGCGCGTCCGCAAGATGACGGTCCGCGGCGGCTACGGGTTCGGTGTCGAGATGGGCAGCCTGATCTCCGAGGAACAGGTGAAGGCGGTTTCCGCCCACGTCGACGACGCCGTCGTGAAGGGCGCGACCGTGGTGGCCGGCGGCACGGCGCGTCCCGACCTTGGGCCGCTGTTCTTCGAACCGACCGTGCTGACCAACGTTTCCGAAGATGCCGAGTGCTACCGCGAGGAGACCTTCGGTCCGCTCGTCTCGATCTATCCGGTGGCGAACGTCGACGAGGCCGTCGCCCGCGCCAACGACACCGAATACGGCTTGAACGCCAGCGTCTGGGCTGCCACCAAGCGTGACGGGGAGGAGATCGCCGCGCGAATCCACGCGGGCACGGTCAACGTCGACGAGGGGTACGCACCCACGTGGGGCAGCACCGCCGCCCCGATGGGTGGCATGGGCGTGTCGGGGATGGGGCGTCGCCACGGACCCGAAGGTCTGGTCAAGTACACCGAACCTCAGACCATCGCCACCACCCGCATACTCAATCTCGGTGGGCCACGCGGACTTCCGCCGAAGCTCTGGGCGAAGATCATGCCGCCGTTCGTCAAGGCGCTGCAGTACATCCCCGGCCGCTGACTCGTCGGCTATTGTCGGGCTGCGCCTGGCGACAGGAATCTGGTGAGAATCCAGAGCGGTCGCGCCACTGTGAGCCCACCCCACTGACGGGGTGAGTGAGTCAGATACTGGGCCAGGCGCATGTCATCCGCACTTGGGACGCGAGATCCCAGAGGGAGTTGTGCCACCATGCTCATTTCGGAGTCGCCGTACCCGCCCGGTCCAGGAGGCCCGCAGCGGCCGCTGTGCGACCCGGCCTGGTTTCCCGTCGTCGTTCAATGGGGAACGGCCCCATGACACTTCGCACCATCGCGCTCGAACTCGTACCACCAGATGCCGAACGTGGCCGCGAGCATGCATTCGACGAAGTCCAGAAGGTGCTCAAGGCATCCGCCGAGTCAGGTCTCGACGGTGTGATCCGGCACGTGATGATTCCCGGCATGATCGAGGAGGACGACGGTCGGCCCGTGGAGATGAAACCGAAGTTGGACGTCGTCGACTTCTGGTCCGTCGTCAACTCGGAACTGCCAGACGTCAAGGGCCTCTGCACCCAGGTGACCGCGTTCCTCGACGAACCCGCGCTCGATCGGCGCGTCGCCGAACTCGGGGAGATTGGGATGGAGGGCATCGCCTTCGTCGGGGTCCCCCGCACGATGAGCGACGGCGAGGGGTGTGGCGTCGCGCCGACGGATGCGCTGTCGCTGTACGACGGGGTGGTCGAAAACCGGGGTGTCATACTGATTCCCACCCGCGAGGGCGAGCGCGGCAGGTTCGAGTTCAAGTGCGCGAAGGGTGCCACCTACGGCATGACCCAGCTGCTGTACTCCGACGCCATCGTGAGCTTCCTCAAGGACTTCGCCGAGCGCACCGACCACCGTCCGGAGATTCTGTTGTCGTTCGGGTTCGTGCCGAAACTCGAAGAACGCGTTGGCCTGATCAACTGGCTCATCCAAGATCCGGGTAACGCGGCCGTCGCGGCAGAGCAAGACTTCGTCAGGACCCTGGCGGCTTCGGAGCCGGTGACACGCCGCCGGCTGACCGTCGACTTGTACAAGCGGGTCGTCGACGGCGTCGCCGATCTCGACTTCCCGCTGAGCATTCACCTGGAAGCGACCTACGGCGTAAACACCGCAGCCTTCGACACTTTCGCCGAGATGCTCGCCTACTGGTCGCCGCCGACACACTGAACGGGCGGCACCCGTGGCGAATACGGCAAGTTGCTGCTGCTTTGCGGGTCGACGTGTACCGGTCGGCCAACGTAGGGAAACGCCCGCTGTGGGCACGCGGGACGGTCACAGATGCGGCAGCCGGCACCGATGGGTACCGCAGCGTCCGCGGCCGTCAGGTCGACGCCGACGGAGTACACGAGCTTGTCCGCGTGCGCCAGGTCGCAGCCCAGCCCGATCGCAAAGCTCTTCGGTGTGCCGAGATACGTGCTCGGCGCCGACGACGAGGTCTTGGCAATCCAGAAGTACTCACGGCCGTCGGGCATCTGCGCCACCTGGGTGAGGAATTGCCCCGGTCGGGAGAATGCATGGTGAACCACCCAGAGCGGACAGTTGCCACCCACCCGCGAGAAGTGAAAAGCCGTGGCTGACTGCCGCTTCGAGATGTTTCCGGCGCTATCGGTGCGGACGAAGATGAACGGAACCCCGCGGGCGCCTGGGCGCTGAAGCGTCGAGAGTCGATGGCAGATGGTTTCGAACCCGACACCGAAGTGCCGAGCCAGCTGGTCGACGTCGTATCGCAGCTCTTCGGCGGCGGAGAGGAATTGCCGGTAGGGGAGCAGCAGTGCCCCGGCGAAGTAGTTGGCCAGCCCGATTCGCGCCACTTCACGAGCCTCGGAGCTCAGCTGGCCGTCGGTGGCGACGATCGCGTCGATCAGGTCGGAGTGCATGAGCATCGCCAGCTGGGTGGCGAGCTGGAATGCCCGCTGGCCCGGCAGAAGCCACCGTGCAACGAAGAGGGTGGCGCTGGACGGCTGGTAGCGCCGTTTCACGTTGGGCCCCAGCGCATCACCGTCATCGACGACGACGGTGATGCCGAACTGCTCGGTCATCAACGACGCGAGTCGCTCGTCGAGACCACCGACCCGCAGCCGGTGGATGGCGAAGAGTTCCTCTGCGGCGTGGTCGAGTTCGTCGACGTAGTTGCGACGGTCGTAAAAGAAGTCACGAACCTCCTCGAACGGCATCGGCTTTTGTCCCGTCCCCGGTGCGTCCTGGTTGGCCCGGCCGTGCACCGTCTCGAGTTGGGCCGTGGCGTCGTGCAGACGACGGTGAAGGTTGACCATCGTCTGCCCGACGTCCGGCATCCGGGCCACCAGCTCCTCGATCTGGGCGGCGGTGACGGTGTCGTCGTCGAGGACGTCGCGCAGATCGGACACCAGCCTTGCGTCGGCGTCGGCGGCGAAGTAGTGAGTCGGCAGGTCGAAACGGTCGACGAGAGCCAGCAGCACCGAAACGGTGATCGGTCGCTGGTCGTTCTCGAGCTGGTTGACGTAACTGGTCGAAAGGCCCAAGGCGCGTGCCAGCGCGACCTGTGTGAGGCCCTTCTCATCCCGCAGCCGTCTCAGGCGGGCTCCCGCGAACGTCTTAGCCACCGATCGAAACTCTACCGCCAGCGGCTTACACAACATTCGCAAGATGGGTCGGCTAAGGACACTGGATTACGCAGTTACAGGGGGTTTCGGCCCCCAGCGGTGCTGCGTACCGTGCGGATCATGCTCGAACACGACGTCAAGACACGGCGCAGCGCCGACGAATTCCCCCGCTCCGAACACCTGGCCTGGAAGATCGCCCAGGTCGCGGCCGATCCGGTGCCGGTACCACCGGAAACCGAGGCGATGGTCGTCAACCGCATCATCGAAAACGCCGCCGTGTCGGCGGCATCGGTGATCCGACGGCCGGTCACCGTGGCTCGGGCTCAAGCCCTGGCCCACCGGACTCGCAACGGCGCAACCGTGTTCGGCGTCGACGGCACCGTGTCGGCCGAGTGGGCGGCGTGGGCCAACGGGGTTGCCGTCCGCGAACTCGACTTCCACGACACCTTCCTGGCTGCCGAGTACTCGCATCCCGGGGACAACATCCCGGCCTTGGTCGCCGTCGCGCAACAGCTGGGCATCCGTGGCTCCGACCTGATCCGCGGCATCGCAACGGCCTACGAGGTGCAGATCGACCTGGTCCGCGGAATCTGCTTGCACCAGCACAAGATCGACCACGTCGCGCACCTCGGCCCGTCGGTGGCGGCAGGCCTCGGCACGATGCTGCGACTCGACCCGGAGACCATCTACTCCGCGATCGGTCAGGCGCTGCACCTGACCACCGCGACGCGTCAGTCGCGCAAGGGGCAGATCTCCAGCTGGAAGGCGTTCGCGCCGGCGTGGGCGGGCAAGGTTGCGATCGAGGCCGTCGACCGCGCCATGCGGGGCGAGGGTGCGCCTGCCCCGATCTGGGAAGGCGAGGACGGTGTGATCGCGTGGTTGCTCGCCGGACCCGAGCACATTTACCGGGTGCCGCTGCCCGCCCCCGGCGAGCCCAAGCGCGCGATCCTGGACAGTTACACCAAGGAGCACTCCGCGGAGTACCAGAGCCAGGCACTCGTCGACCTCGCTCGCCGAATGCGCAGTCGTATCGGTGATCTCGAGCAAGTTGACTCGGTGGTGCTCCACACCAGCAATCACACCCACGTCGTGATCGGCACCGGGTCCAACGACCCGCAGAAGTTCGACCCGGATGCGTCCCGAGAGACGCTCGACCACTCCGTGATGTACATCTTCGCGGTCGCGCTGCAAGACGGCACCTGGCACCACGAGTCGTCCTACGCCCCCGAACGAGCCCATCGAGCCGACACGTTGGCGCTGTGGCGCAAGGTCTCCACCGTCGAAGACGCCGAGTGGACGCGTCGCTACCACTCGACCGACCCTGGCGAGAAGGCCTTCGGCGCCAAGGCGGTCGTGACGTTGACGACTGGTGAGATCATCGTCGACGAGCTCGCCGTTGCCGACGCGCACCCACTGGGCGCCCGCCCGTTCGGACGCGATCAATACGTCGCCAAGTTCACCGATCTGGCCGACGGTGTCGTCGACGCCGAGGAACGGCGACGGTTCCTGTCCGCCGCATGCGACGCAAGCAGCCTCAAACCGGGTGCCCTCGGCGCGCTCAACGTCAGGGTCGACCCGCGTGTGCTCGAGAAGGCGCCCACGGTGCCGTCGGGAATCTTCCGGTGACGGGCCTGCTCGCGGCAGCCACCTCGTCCGCAGACAAGCGCGCCGACTTCCGCATGAAGCTCGAATCCGGCCAGCTGCAACGCTTCCCGGGGGCGTTCTCGCCGCTGGTCGCCAAGCTGGTCGCCGACATCGGATTCGATGGTGTCTACGTCTCCGGCGCCGCCTTGTCGGCAGACCTGGGGCTCCCCGACATCGGGCTGACCACGCTCACCGAGGTGTCTGGCCGGGGCGCGCAAATCGCGTCGGCCACCGACCTGCCCACGCTGATCGACGCCGACACCGGCTTCGGGGAACCGATGAGCGCGGCGCGCACCGTCACCCTCCTGGAGGACGCCGGCCTGGCCGGATGTCATCTAGAGGACCAGGTCAACCCGAAGCGATGCGGCCACCTGGACGGCAAGGCCGTCGTGCCCACCGCCGACATGGTCAAGAGGCTGCGTGCCGCGGAGTCTGCCCGGCGGGACCCGAACTTCGTCATCTGCGCGCGGACCGACGCCGCAGGCATCGAAGGGGTGCCGGCGGCCGTCGAACGGGCTCGCGCCTACGTCGACGCGGGGGCCGACATGATCTTCACCGAGGCGTTGGCGGGACCGGCCGACTTCGAGCGATTCAGGGCGGCGGTCGACACGCCGCTGTTGGCCAACATGACAGAGTTTGGCAAGTCAGAACTTCTTACCACCAAGCAACTCTCGGACATCGGCTACAACGTGGTGATCTATCCGGTGAGCACGTTGCGGCTGGCCATGTTCGCCGTCGAGTTAGGGCTCCGCGAGATCAGCTCGGCAGGAACGCAAGCCGGCCTCATCGATCAGATGCAGCACCGCAGCAGGCTCTACGAGTTGCTCCGGTATCGCGACTACAACCAGTTCGACTCCGACGTCTACGATTTCGCACTGCAGGGAGCCACACCATGACGCTCGTGACCGCGTCGTCCGAGAAGCCGCGCATCCACAAGGGTTTGGCGGGTGTCGTCGTCGACACCACGGCGATCTCCAAGGTGGTCCCCGAGACCAACTCGTTGACCTATCGCGGCTACCCGGTTCAAGACCTCGCCGGGGGGTGCTGTTTCGAGCAGGTCGCCTATCTGCTGTGGCACGGCGAGTTGCCGACCGACGTTCAGTTGCAGCAGTTTTGCGAGCGAGAACGCTCCAGCCGCGGACTCAACCGTTCGATGCACTCCCTGCTCGCCAAGCTGCCCGACAACTGTCACCCGATGGACGTGGTGCGTACGGTGATCAGCTACCTGGGGGCCGAGGACCCCGACGAGGACGACAGCACCGAGGCCGCCAACTACGCCAAGTCCCTCCGCATGTTCGCGGCGCTCCCGACGATCGTCGCGGCGGACATGCGCCGTCGCCGCGGGTTGGCACCGATCGCACCCGACGGCCAACTCGGATATGCGCAGAACTTCCTCAACATGTGCTTCGGTCAGGTGCCGGAGCCCGTCGTGGTCGACGCGTTCGAACAGTCGATGACGCTCTACGCCGAGCACGGCTTCAATGCGTCGACCTTCGCAGCCCGGGTCGTGACGTCGACCCAGTCCGACATCTACAGCGCGGTCACGGCCGCCATCGGGGCATTGAAGGGATCGCTGCACGGCGGTGCCAACGAGGCGGTCATGCACGACATGATCGACATCGGTTGCGCAGATCGGGCGTCGGAGTGGTTGGACGGCAAAATTTCTCGCAATGAGAAGGTCATGGGCTTCGGTCACCGCGTCTACAAGAACGGTGACTCCCGGGTGCCCGCCATGAAGGCAGCGCTGGAACGTCTCGCCGCCGTCCGTGACGGGCGCAACTGGCTCGACATCTACGGTGCGCTCGAACAAGAAATGGCCCACGCCACCGGAATCAAGCCCAATCTCGACTTCCCGACCGGTCCCGCGTACTACCTGATGGGCTTCGACATTCCGAGTTTCACCCCGATCTTCGTGATGAGCCGGATCACCGGATGGACGGCACACATCATGGAGCAGGCCGCGTCCAACGCGTTGATCAGGCCGCTCAGCGAGTACTCCGGCCAAGCTCAGCGCGCCCTCGTCTGAGCGCGCGACCGTGACGCCTTAGCCCGGGCCGTCGCGAAACCAATTGGCGACGTCGGCTTCGGTGCGTGCGTCCAGGACGTGGCCGAGCTGTCGAAGGTCCGCCAGCCTGGCGTCGTGGTCACGGACGGGAGCCCGGGGCGCGCCAACCGCGCGCCCCGGGCCGAACCGCTCAGCCCCGGACGCGTACCTGGTGGGCCGCGGCGACGAGGTTGCGCAGGGACGCCGTCACTTCCTCGGTGCCGCGGGTCTTCAACCCGCAATCGGGATTCACCCAGAGCCGCTCGCCGGGAACGGTTTTCAGTGCGGCGCGCAAGGACTCGACCATTTCCGTGGTGGTCGGCACGCGTGGGGAGTGGATGTCGTACACGCCCGGGCCCACGCTGTTGCCGAAGCCGATCGCGTTGAGATCGTCGAGCACCTCCATGTGCGAACGTGCCGCTTCGATGGAGGTGACGTCGGCGTCGAGGTCGGCGATGGCGCCGATCACCTCACCGAATTCGGAGTAGCACAGGTGGGTGTGGATCTGCGTGGAGTCGGCCACCCCGGAGGTGGCCAGCTTGAAGGCGCCGACCGCCCACGACAGGTAGTCGTCCTTGTCCTTGGACCGCAACGGAAGCAGTTCGCGCAGGGCGGGTTCGTCGACCTGAATGATCGAAATACCGGCAGCCTCAAGGTCGACGGTCTCGTCGCGGATGGCCAACGCGATCTGGTTGGCGGTGTCGGCCAACGGTTGATCGTCACGAACGAATGACCACGCCAAGATCGTCACCGGCCCAGTCAGCATGCCCTTGACCGGCTTTCGGGTCAGGGACTGGGCGTAGATCGCCCACCCGACGGTCATCGGGTGCGGCCGGTTGACGTCCCCGAACAGGATCGGGGGTCGGACGCATCGGCTTCCGTAGGACTGTACCCATCCGTTCTGGGTGGCAAGGAAGCCGTCGAGTTGTTCGGCGAAGTACTGCACCATGTCGTTGCGCTCGGGCTCGCCGTGGACCAGAACGTCGAGACCGAGCTCTTCTTGCAACCTGATGACCGAGGCAACCTCGGCACGCATGTCCTTGGTGTACTCCACCTGGTCGATGTCGCCGGCCCGTAATGCGGCCCGCGCCTTGCGGATCGTGGTGGTCTGTGGAAAGGACCCGATGGTCGTCGTCGGCAAGGCGGGCAGATGTAGCCGTTCGTTCTGAGCCTCACGCCTGGACTCTGCGGAACCCCGCGTCACCCCGGCAGCGGCGATCGACGAGAGGCGTGCCCGCACGTCGCCGTTGTCCAGTCGCGGATCGGAACGACGTGACGCGACAGCCGCGTTGGATGCGGTGATCGCCTCGGCGACCGCGTCGCGCCCCTCGCGCAGACCCCGTGCCAACGCGACCACTTCGGTGACCTTTTCGGCACCGAAGGCCAGCCAGCTGCGAAGCGCCGCGTCGACCTCGGGTTCCGCGGCGAGGGTGTAGGGCACGTGCAGGGTCGAGCACGACGTCGACACCGCCAGGGCGTCAACGGATTCACGCAGACCATCCAACGTCCTCAACGCCGCGTCGAGGTCGGTCCGCCAGACGTTGCGGCCGTCGACCACGCCCGCGACCAGTGTCTTGCCTGCGAGTCCGGCAACGGCTCCCACGGCGTGACTGCCGCCGGCGACCAGGTCGACGCCGATGGCCTCGACCGGGGTGCGGGCCAGCGCGGCCAGCGTCCCGTTCGGTGCACCGAAGTAGGTGGCGACGAAGATCGCCGGGCGGTTTTGCAGACCACCGAGGAGACCGTAGGTGCGTTCGGCGAGCGCGGCGCCGTTGTCCACGATGTCGGTGACCAAGACGGGCTCGTCGATCTGTACCCATTCCGCACCCGCCTCGGCGAGGGCGCCGAGCAGATCCGCGTAGAGCCCGACGACTTCGTCGAGCCGCGACATTGGAGCGGCGGCGCCGTCGACGCTCTTGCTCAGGGCCAGGAACGTCACTGGTCCGACGACGACCGGACGAGCGGGAACACCTTGACCCTGAGCTTCTTTCAGCTCACCGAGCACCTTGTCGGGGTTCAACGCGAAACGGGTGTCGGGCCCGATCTCGGGCACGAGGTAGTGATAGTTCGTGTCGAACCACTTGGTCATCTCGAGTGGCTGGATGTCGTCGGTTCCACGGGCGGCCGCGAAGTACCTGGCGAGGTCGTCTTCTATACCGGTGACCCGCGGCGGCAGAGCGCCGAGCAACACTGCGGTGTCGAGAACCTGGTCGTAGTAGGAGAAGGTGTTGACGGGAACCGAGTCGATTCCCGCCTCCGACAGCGCCTTCCACGTGCCGTGGCGAAGGCTGGCGGCGACGGACTCGAGGTCTGCCCGGGTGGTCCGGCCTGCCCAATAGCTCTCGGTCGCACGTTTGAGCTCCCGGCGGGGGCCGATGCGAGGTGATCCGAGAATGGTTGCGGTGAACGGTGTTGCGATCATGTCGACGTCCTACGTGATGCGGCGGGATGGCCATCACCAGTGGGCGTCGAACCGATGGCAGCATTCGTCACGACGAGTACCGCACTTCGGCCGCCGCCCATTCCACGAGGCGATGAACCACCGAACGCGGCGCGCTCGGTACACCTGGCAGGTCTTCGGACTCACAGGCGCGCACACATTCGTGCACCTACTGGCCGTCGCTTCCCAGCCCATGACGGGCCAGTGCTGATGACGGCGGTCGTTCCTGCTCACCGCTGCGGGACAGTCTCGGAATCTCACCGAGTTCCCTCTCGTGCCGTACGCCTTTCGGCATTCCGCACTCGATGCCGGACGCTTCCTCACGAACGAAGAGGTGACCGGCAGACCAGTTGCGTGACTCAGAGTACGCGCCCGCTCCTGTGGGTCGTCCGCGCCAGGCTATCGTTGTCCCGTGGCCGGCAGTGACGGGCTTGGCGGGCGTTACGAGCTCAGGGGTGTGCTCGGCGTTGGCGGGATGGCCGAGGTTCACGACTGCTGGGACACCAGGCTGGGGCGCGCGGTCGCCGTAAAGCTGCTGCATCCGGCCCTGGGCGCCCGGCCCGACGCGCGGGCCCGATTCGAGGAGGAGGCCCGCGCCGCGGCGCGCCTCTCGCACCCCAACATCGTTGCCGTCCACGACTACGGACACCACGGCGGCACCCCGTACATCGTGATGGAGCGACTGCCGGGAAGCACCCTTCTTGACGAGATCGCGCGGGGTCCGCTACCGCCGATGCGGGTGCGCACGATTCTCGACGAGGTCCTCGCCGCGCTGTCGGTCGCGCACGCCGCCGGCGTCGTCCACCGCGACATCAAGCCGGCCAACATCCTGACCTCCGGCCCTGCAGGAGGCGTCAAGGTCGCCGACTTCGGCATCGCCAAGACCGGTGACGCCGGACATACCGCCACGGGTCAGATGGTCGGGACGATGGCGTACACGAGTCCCCAGCGCTTGGCCGGGGCGCCGTCGTCGGTGGCCGACGACCTATATGCGGTGGGCGTGGTCGGCTACGAGCTGGTGGCTGGTCGGCCGCCGTTCCCGCAGAACGACGTTCAGGCCCTAGCCTTTGCGATCCTGAACGGCCAGCACGCGCCCCTCACGTCGGTGGTCGGCGTCGACCCCGCACTCGCCGACGTGATCGAACGCGCCATCGCACACGATCCGGGTGTGCGCTTCACCAGTGCCGATCAGATGCGGGCGGCACTGGCGGGCCCGAGGCCAAGCACGCGGGTGTTCACGGCGCCGTTCGCTCCGGTCGTGTCGAGCGGATACCCGGCGCGCCCCGCGCGATCGTGGACGCGGCGGCGGACCATCCTCACGACGATCGGGGTGGTGGTGGCGCTCGTCATCACCGTGCTCGCCTTGGCGCTGCAACCCACGTCGCAGAACGCCCCCGCGACGACCAGCACGTCGACCACGCCACCGCCGCCGTCGTCGTCGAGCGTTGCGCCGCAACCGATCCCGTCAACCACGGTCGAACCGGTCGAACCTCCCAAACCGCAGGGCCCGCCGCCGGGCAGGGGCAACGACAAGGACAAGGGTCCGAAGAACCGCAACTGACCATCAACCGGACGTTCGGCGGCGAGGCCATGCCGCCGATTCAGCTACCAGACCGCTCGAGCCCGGCCCCCGCTCCGGCATTGGTGAGCGTGATCGTCGGCGGGTGGTACCCGGCCCGCACCACCACGCTCCGGACTTCGCCCGCCACGGCGTCGCACCGGTCGGCGGCCGCGAGGGCGATCACGCATCCGCCGAAGCCGCCGCCCGTCATGCGCGCTCCCAGTGCACCGGCTCGGACCGCGGTGTCGGCGATCAGGTCGACGTGCTCGGTGGTGATCTCGAAGTCGTCGCGCATCGAGGCGTGTGAGGCGTCGAAGAGTCGGCCTACTTCGGCGAAGTCGGCATCGCCCAGCGCCGAGACGACGTCGGCGACGCGTTGGTTCTCCGTCAAGATGTGTCGGGCGCGACGCGCGTCGACCGGGTCGGCGACGTCGACGAGCACCGCCTCACCGCGATCCTGTACTTCGCGCAAGGATCGGACGCCGAGCGCCGCGGCCGCTCGTTCGCAGGAGGCGCGCCGCGCGGCGTACTCGCCTCCGGCATGCCGATGCGGGGCGTTCGAGTTGATCAGCATCAGTGCCAGACCGGCGGCGGCGGGGTCGAACGGCACCAAGGTCACGGTGTCGTCCAGGAAGTCGATCAGGAGCGCATGTCGTGGTTCGCCACGCAGCGATGCCAGTTGGTCCATCAAACCCGTTGGCGCGCCCACATAGTCGTTCTCCGCCCGCTGGGCGATCCTGGCCTGCTCGGTACGGTCGATCCGAAGCCCGGCCGCAGTGGCGAGTGCGCCGAGGACGGCGCACTCCAGGGCGGCCGACGACGACAAGCCAGAACCCACGTCCACCCCGCTGGTGATCCGCATCGTGCCCCCACCCACCCGGTGCCCGGACGTCCGCAGTGCCCACACCACGCCCGCGACGTAGGCGGCCCAGCCCGTGACGTCACCCGGGGTGGTGTGCAGCGGGATCGTCACCTCGCCGTCCTCGCGATCGCTGCGGGCCACGACCGCGTCACCGCCGTCGGGTCGGAAGGTCACCGTCGTGCGGGCCGGTAGCGCGATCGGGAGCGCGAAACCCTGGTTGTAGTCGGTGTGTTCGCCGATCAGGTTGATCCGCCCCGGCGCGGAGAAGCGAATGTCGGCGGTCACGAGGAGAGCCCCCGGAGCCGTTCGGCGACGGTCTCGGGCAGCACGTCGCCGATGAAGGCGTCCATCGCCGACTCCGACCCGGCGAGGTACTTCAGCTTGGTGGCGCTGCGCCGCACCGACATCAGCTCGACGTGGAAGTACCCGTCCCGTTGGGCTTCGGTGTCGCGGTACTGATGCAGTGCCGAGATGTACGGCAGGGGCATGGGATACATCCTGTCGAAGCGTTTCAGGAGGTCGCAGTACATCGCCGCGAACGCGTCGAGTTCGGCGTCGTTGAGTTCGGTCAGGTTGCGCACCAACCGGTTCGGGTACAGGTGGACCTCCACCGGCCAGCGCGCGGCATAGGGCACGAATGCGGTGAACAGGTCGTTGCGAGCCACCACCCTGGTGCCGGCACCCACCTCGTGGGCCAAGATGTCGGCGAAGAGGTTGGTGCCGTGGCGTTCTGCGTGCGCGCGGGCCTCGGCAAGCATGTGCGCGGTGCGCGGCGTCAGGTAGGGGTAGCCGTAGATCTGCCCGTGCGGGTGGGTGAGCGTCACCCCGATGTCCTCGCCGCGATTCTCGAAGCAGAACACCTGCTCGATGCCGGGCCTGCTCATCAGGTCGGCGGTGCGGCGACGCCAGGCGTCGACGACGAGGCGGGCGTGGGGGAGTGTGAGTTCCGCGAACGACGAGGTGTGGCTGCTGGAGAACGAAATCACCTCGCAGCGGCCATGTCCCGGCGCGCTGAGGAAGTCGTCGACGCCGACGTCGGGTAGGGCGAACGCGCGTCCGTCGGCCCCGGAGAGGCTGGGGAAGCGGTTCTCGAAGACGACGACGTCGTAGTCGGGCGCTGGCACCTCGCTGGTGGTCCCCGACGGACTGGGGCACAGCGGGCATTGATCGGCGCTCGGCAGGTGGGTGCGGTCTTGGCGCAGCGCCGCGATGGCGACCCACTGGCCGGTCTGGCGGTCGAAGCGCACCTGCGACTGGGCGTCCCCCCGAGGCGGCAGCGGTCGCCGGTCGGGGACGGGGGAGGGCTCGTTGTCGGGCAGCGAGAAGAACAGCAGTTCCCGACCGTCGGCCAAGCGCCACGGGGTGGGGTTCGGAGTCGGGTCGGTCATCGTGTGCGCACCTGTGCGATCACCAGGTCGCCGACCCGGCTGTCGAGCAGTTCCCGGTCGGCGGCGGTCAGGCCGTCGTCGCTGATTAGGGTCTGGACGTGGTCGAGGCGGGCGAACACGCAGGCACCCACCTCCCGGTACTTCGTGTGGTCGGCGAGCACCACTAGGCGCCCGCCGATCTCGATCAGGGTTCGGTTGGTCTGGGCTTCGGCGACGTTCGGCGAGGTGAGGCCGGCGTCGGGGTCGACGCCGTGCACGCCGAGGTAGGTGGCGTCGACGCGAAACGAGGAGATCGCGGCGTCGGCGACCGGGCCGACCAGGGCGTCCGACGGGGTCCGCACACCTCCGCTGAGATAGACCAACGGAGCCTCCGGTCCATCCACTGCGGGATCGGTGAGTTCGCGAAAGACGTTGACCGAGTTGGTGACGACGGTGATCGACCGTCGACCACGTAAATGCCTGGCGAGTTCGGTGGTGGTGGTTCCCGCCCCGATGGCGATCGTCATGCCGTCGGCGATGGTGGCCGCCGCGGTGGCGGCGATGGCCGCCTTCTCCACCTGCTGCTGGCCCGCCTTCTGGGCCGAGCGCGGTTCCTCGCCGCGGTTGTGCCGCGACACCGCACCACCGTGCACCTTCCGCAGCAGCTGCTGGGCGTCGAGGGTGTCCAGGTCGCGGCGCACCGTCATCTCCGAGACGGCGAGCTCGTCGGCGAGGTCGGCGACGCGAACGGAGCCCTCCGATCGCAACGCGCGCAGGATCGCGTCTTGTCGTTCAGCGGCCAGCATCGGTGGCAGCACCCTTCGTCAGACAGATTCGCACATTAACGAACACAATCTAACGCATGGGCGCGACGGTCAACGACCGCCGGTGAAGCGCTGCAAGAACTGGCGCGTCCGATCCTCCTTTGGATTGGTCAAAACGTCTGAGGCCGAGCCGGATTCGACGATGCGGCCGCCGTCGAGGAAGCACACCGTGTCGGCCACCTCGCGCGCGAAGGCCATCTCGTGGGTGGCCATGACGATCGTGCGACCGGTGCTCGCCAACTCCCCGACGAGCGTCAACACCTCGCCGACGAGCTCCGGGTCCAATGCGCTGGTGATCTCGTCGAGCAGCAGCAGCCGCGGCTCGTAGGCCAGCGCCCTGGCGATCGCCACCCGCTGCTGCTGGCCCCCCGACAACTTGTCGGGGTAGGCGCCGGCGTGTGAGGACAACCCGACCCGGTCCAGCAGTTCACGGCCGCGATCCTCGGCGTCCCGGCGGCTGGACCCGTGCACGACGCGCGGCGCCAGCGCCACGTTGGCCAGCGCCGTCATGTGCGGGAACAGGTTGAACGACTGGAACACCATGCCCATCGCCTGGCGAGCTTCGTCGGCGTCGATCCGCGGGTCGCTGATGTCGCGGCCGTCGAGCAGGATCTGCCCGTCGTCGATGTCCTCGAGCAGGTCGACGCACCGCAGCAGCGTCGACTTGCCGGACCCGGACGCCCCGATCAGCACGACGACCTGATGCTCGGCGACGTCGAGGTCGACGCCCTGGAGGACGGGGCGGTCGTGGTACGCCTTGGTCAGGCCGCGCACCGAGAGCACCGGAACGGGGATGGTCACAGCGCACCCTGCCGAGTCGCCACGCGCTTCGCCGCCCAGTCGGCCAACCGGGCCGACGGTATCGCCAACGCCACGAACAGCAGACCGGCGACGACGTACGGGGTGAAGTTGTAGGTGGTGGCGGCCTGAATCTGGGCGGCGCGGACGGCGTCGACCGCACCGAGCACCGAGATGAGGCCGCAATCCTTCTGCAGCGCCACGAAGTCGTTGAGCAGGGCGGGCGTGACGCGGCGCGTCGCCTGGGGAAGGACGACCAGCTGCATGGTCCGGCGATGGTTCAGCCCAAGGGATTTCGCGGCCGACAACTGTGACGGATGCACCGATTCGATGCCGGCGCGGAACACCTCCGCCACGTACGCGGAGTAGATGAGCACCAGCGCAAGACCGCCGAGAAGCACCGGATTGTTGGGAAGGCCAGACAGGCGCAGCCCGGGCAGGCCGAAGCCGACGAGATAGAGACAGATCAGCAGCGGCAGGCCGCGAAACAGGTCCACGTAACCGGTTGCCAACGCCCGCAACGGAAACCACACCGGGCCGCGAAGGGTGCGCAACGCAGCCAACCCGAGCCCGAAGATCAAAATCAGTATCTGGCACACGATCAGCACCCGCACGTTGAGCCACAGGCCCTCCAGCAACGCGGGCAGGCTCTCCCAGCCGATCCGGAGGTTGAAGAACGACTCGCGGACTCTGGGCCAGCCCGGCGACGACGACACCGCCAGCAGCAGCACCGCCGCGAACACGACGGTGGACACCAGTGCGATCAGCGTGGACCGCCGGGCCCGTGACTGCCGGTAGGCCACCCGATCCAGGGCGGCCGTCGTCACGACAGAACCGGTGCGTTGCCCGCGCCGGTGAGCCACACCTTTTGCAGCTTGAACAGCTCGCCGTCGGTGCCCAGCTCGTCGACTGCCTTGGACACGCACGCCGTCAGCGGGCTGCCCTTGTCGAGCACGATGCCGAATTGCTCGGCCTTCTCCTCGCCAGCAGGCAGCTGGCCGACGATGACGCCGTCGGCGAGTTCGGCCTGCACCTGGAAGGCGGTCGGCAGATCCAGCACCAACGCGTCGATCTGGCCGTTCGACAACGCCGCCTTGGCGTCGTCGTTGTTGTTGAACACCGCCACATCCGGGTCGACCGCCTTCGCGGCGGTGTAACTGGTCGTGCCGACCTGCGCGCCGAGCTTGAGTCCCTTGAGGCCCGCGACGTCCTTCACTCCCGCGGCGGGGGAGGACTTCAACGCGACGACCGCCTGGGTCACGTTGAAGTACGGCGAGGAGAAGTCGACGGCCTGCTTGCGGTCGTCGGTGATCGAGAACTCGTTGAGGTTGGCGTCGAACGTCTTCGGGCCCGGGGCGATCGCCGCGTTGAAGGGCACCCGCACCCACGTCACGTCCTCACGCGCGTAGCCCAGCTTGCCTGCGACGGCGTAGGCGACGGCCGATTCGAAGCCCTTGCCGTTGGACGGGTCGTCGTCGACGAACCACGGTGGGTATGCCGGTTGATCGGTGCCGAAGGCGATCGACCCCTTCTTCAGGGTGGGCAGGGAATCCTTCGTGCACTCCGCCGCCGACGCCGCGGCGGTGGAGCTGCCCGGCGCCGCCTCGTCCGCGGGGGCACAGGCCGTGGCCGCAGCCAGACCGACGAGGGCCAGCACGGACACCACACTCGACACATTGCGCATGGGCGGCATCATCGCGCACCTGGCGAGCGCGCGCCAAACCTTCGGATCATCGGAAGTGCCAATTGTTGGGATCGGTAGCCCGCCGCGCCCCGTGTACTCATCTCACCGGCGAGGCCACCGAGGCCCGCCCCACGAAAGGTACGACGACCATGATCACCCTTCCCGCCGCCATCGAAGAGCAGATCAACCGCTTCGACCGTCAGCGCAGCCTGATCATCGGCATCAGCAACGCCGTGATCGCGGCATGGTGCGCCTACCGGCTGATCTGGCTGATGTACCTGGCCGTGACGTTCAGCGGATTCCTCGGCTCGCTGATCTTCTCGTTCGTCCTCTGGGGCGTCATCGGTGTCGCCGCCGCCGCCGCAGCCGTGATCTTCCTTCAGCGGGCCAAGCACCTCCGCGCCGCGGCCGAGGGAACGCCGTCCGTCACGAACGAAGGGTGACGACGACCTTCCCCCGTGCGGAGCGGTCCTCGAGCGACGCGATGGCCTCGGCGGCCTGTTCGAGCGGGTAGACGACGGGCGCGGGAGCCGCCACCGCGCCGGAGGCGAGCAGTGGCTCCAATTCGGCCCACTGCTCGCCGAGGTAACCGGGGTGGGTCATGGCCCAGGCTCCCCAGCCGACGCCGACCGCGTCGACGTTGTTGAGCAGCAGGCGGTTTACCTTGACCGTCGGGATGTCGCCGCCGGTGAAGCCGATCACCAGCAGTCGACCGCCCGCGGCCAGGGACCGCAGTGAGTCGGTGAACCGGTCACCACCCACCGGGTCGACCACCACGTCGACGCCGCGGCCGCCGGTGAGTTCCTTGACGGCGTCGCGGAAACCGTCCGCGAGTACCACGTCGGTGGCGCCCGCGGCCCGTGCGACGTCGCCCTTGTCCGCGGTGCTGACGACGGCGATCGTGCGCGACGCACCCCACGCCGTGGCCAGTCGCAGCGTCGAGGTTCCGATGCCGCCTGCCGCACCGTGGACGAGCACCGACTCACCTGCCACCAGGCGGCCGCGGGTGCGCAGGGCGCAGTGCACCGTCAGATCGTTGAACAGCAGTCCGGCGCCGGCTTCGAAGGACACCGCGTCCGGCAGCTTGAACACCTGATCTGCCGGTACCGCAACGACTTCCGCCATCGCGCCGGTGAGCATCGTCAACGCGGCGACCCGGTCACCCGCCACGACGTGGGCGCCGGCCGGGGCGCTGCGCACGACACCGGCGAGCTCGGCACCCGGCACGTAGGGCAGCTCGGGGCGGTGCTGATAGAGCCCGCGGGTCTGCAAGGCGTCGGGAAACGCGACGCCCGCGGCGTGGACGTCGATCAGGACGCCGTCGCCGGCGTCGGGTTCGTCGATCTCGACGAGCTCCGCTGCCCGTGGTCCGTCGAGTCGCGGGATCTGAATGGCGCGCATCGTCACCATTTAACATCGCCCTGTGACCAACGCACGAGCGGCCGCACTGCTCACCGAGGAATCCGAGCCCCAACTGGTCGACGTCGAGGTCCGGGCGCCGGTCGACGCGGAGGTGCTGGTCCGGGTCGACGCCGTCGGCATCTGCCATACCGACGTCAGCGTCGCGGCGCGTTGGCCCGCGCGCAAGCTGCCGATGGTCTTCGGGCACGAGGGCGTCGGCACCGTCGTGGAGACGGGACCTCAGGCCCGGGTCGAGCGTGGTCGGCAGGTGGTGCTCACCTTCGCCAGCTGCGGCCGCTGCCCCAATTGCATTGCCGCGAGACCCGCGTACTGCGACCACGCCACCACCTTGAACATGCGGGGTGACAGGGCCGACGACACCAGCGCCCTTCGCCTTGGCGGAATTCCGCTGCGGGGCGGCTTCTTTGGTCAATCCAGCTTCGCAACGCACGTCCTTGCCGGGCCGTCCAACACCGTCCCGCTCACCGAGCCGCTCGACCCCGCGCTGGCGGCGCCGCTGGCCTGCAGCGTTCAGACGGGCGTCGGTACGGTGCTCAACGCCGCCTCCGCCGGCGCCGACGACGCGGTGGTCGTGTTCGGCGCGGGCGGCGTGGGCCTCTCGGCCGTGATGGGCGCCAGGATTGCGGGCTGCCGGGCCATCGTCGCCGTCGACCCCAACGCCGAGCGGCTCTTGGTGGCAACCGAATTGGGTGCCACGGCGGTCCTGGACCCGAACGAGGGCGACGTCGCGGCGCGCCTCGCCGACCTGACCGGCGGTGGCCCCACCGTCGCCGTCGACACCACCGCCCTTCCGGCCGTCATCGCCACCGCGCTGGCGGCGTTGCGGTCGTGCGGCACACTGGCACTCGTCGGCCTCGGTGCGTTGACCGCCGAGCTGCCGGTCGGCCTCATCATGGCGAAGGGGCTTCGGGTCCGCGGCGTCATCGAGGGGGACAGTGACCCGCACGTGTTCATTCCGTATCTCGCCGAGCTGACCCGGCGCGGCGAGCTGCCGCTGGAGAAACTGGTCACCCGGTTCGCGTTCGACGACTTCGGGGCCGCGTGGAATGCCGCGGTGTCGGGTACGGCGATCAAACCGGTGCTCACCATGCCGCGCTGACGTGGCGATGGCTACAATTCTCCCGCTGTCGGCAAAGGTGCCGTGGAGATCGGAGCGCACATGAAGACGAGCTCGAGGCGGCTGGCGGTAGTCGACGAGATGCCAGCGGGCCGGGTAGTCGAGGTCCACTCGGCTGACGGGACCAGGATCCACACCGAGGTCTTCGGCCCCGACGACGGCTACCCGATCGTGTTGGCGCACGGCATCACGTGCTCGATCCGGGTGTGGGCCAACCAGATCGCCGACCTCTCCAGGGATCACAAGGTCATCGCCTACGACCACCGCGGTCACGGCCGAAGCGGCGTGCCCCCGCTGGGCGGGAGACGGAACGGTTACGGCCTCGACTTCCTCGCCGCCGATCTCGACGCCGTGCTGGCCGCGACGTTGGCGCCCGGCGAACGTGCCGTGATCGCCGGTCACTCGATGGGCGGTATCGCCATCTCGTCGTGGTCGCAGCGCTACCCCCAACGGGTCCGGCAGTGCGCCGACGCCGTCGCGTTGATCAACACGACCACCGGGGATCTGTTGCGCAACGTCAACTTCCTGCCCGTCCCACCGGCATTGGTCGGCGGCCGGGTGCGAGCGGCGGGACTGTTGCTGAAGAGACTGGGCGCCGCGCCCCTGGTGCCGGGCTCGGTCCAACAGAGCCGACGTTTCGTCGCGGCGTTGGCGGTTGGCCGCCATGCCGATCCGGCGATCGCGGACTTCGTCTTCGACCTGTTCGCGCAGACGCCGGCCGCGGGTCGCGGCGGGTGGGCCAGGGTGCTGGTCGACTCCCTTGGGCCGAAACACATCTCGCTGCGGAACCTGACCGTCCCGACGCTCGTCATCGGCAGTCGCGACGACCGTCTGCTGCCAGTCGGGTCGTCGCGCCGCATCGCCGCCGATGCGCCCAACCTGGCGTCCTTCGTGGAGCTGTCCGGTGGACACTGCGGCATCCTGGAACGGCCCGACGAGGTGAATCAGCTTCTGCGCCAACTGGTCGAGTCGACTGCGGAGAAGCGCCGGATCAGTTCGTAGCCAGGTGTCCGGCGACCTCGGCGGCCGCGCGCCGACCCGATCGCACCGCCCCGTCGAGGAATCCCGTCCACTGGTCGGCGGTCTCGGTACCGGCCCAGAAGATGCCGTCGACCGGTTCACGCAACCGGTGTCCGTAGGTCGTCCACGACCCGGGCGGCACCGCGGCGGTCGGGCCGCCAGGCGCGAAGGATTCGGCGCTCCACCGGTGGTCGACGTAGTCGACCGGGTTTCGGGCGGCTTCGCCGAACAGCCCCGCGAAGCACTCGAGGGCGCGGGCCCGGCGCTCCTGCGGTTCGAGCGGGTCGAAGCTGCGCGCATCGGTGAAGCCGAGCAAAACGCCAGGGCCGCCGTCGCCCGGGCTGACGTCGAAGGTGATGAACACCGAACCGTCGTCGGACAGAGCCTCGCCCGACTGCCCTGCGGTGCGCCAGAACGGCGTCTCGTAGGCCGCGTACGCCTTGCTCAGATTGCCAAGCGGCCAGTTCTTCGCCAGCTCTGCGTATCCGGCAGGCAGGCCGGGCTCGAACGCAATGGCGGCCCGGTGCGCCGGCGGGACCGCGACGACGACGGCGCGCGCGGTGACCGCCCCGGTGGCGGTGTGCACGGTGACACCGGACCCGCTGTGCTCGATTCGTTCGACGACGCTGTCTAGGCGCACGCGATCTCCGAGGGCCTCCGCCATGCGGACCGCGATCTGCTGGGTGCCGTCGAGAAAGCGGTCCTGCTGCGCACCGCCCTTGACGTCGAGCATGGTCCCGATGCCGCCCGCGGCCTTGATGTAGTGCACGGCGTGCAGCATCGACACCTCGTTGGGCTCGCAACCCCACGTCACCCGCGTCATGATCGCCATGAGGTCCCTTGTGCTCTTGCCCGCGTGGACCGACCGCAGCCATCCCTCGACGGTCTCGTGGTCGAGTCGACTCGCCGTTGGCGCCGTCCACGGCGAGCCGAGCGGAACCTGCTTGGCAAGACGTTCGAATCGCCACTGAATGCGCGACACGTCGAGCAGTTCGAGAATCGACAGCTTGGGGATGGTGCTGCGGTAGGACCTGACCCGGCCGCGCCAGCGGATCAGGTTCTTGCCGACGTTGTGGGTCGGAACGGTCATGCAGCCGAGCTCGGCGGCCAGCGCGAGGACTTCGGTTTGGGTCGGTCCGACGAAGGTGGCGCCGAGGTCGACGGGCACGCCGGCGACCGTGGCGGTGAAGGACCGTCCGCCGACGCGGTCACGCCCTTCCAGGACGACGGCGTCGTGCCCGAGTGCGGTGAGAGCGCGCGCGGCCGTCAGTCCGGCGAAACCGGCACCCACGACGACGACGTCAAGACCTGGTGGATTGGTCACGTGACCAGGCTCTCACGTGCGAGGGTCGACACGGCGTCGTTCGGACGGCCGGATCGCCGACGCACTTCGAGTCGGACCCCCTATCGTGGGGCTGGTACGCGGCAGGACCAAGGAGGCTCTCGATGGACGACCAGGCGGAATACTCGGACGTGCTGATCATCGGCGCGGGCATCTCGGGGCTCGGCGCCGCGTACCGCATTCACCAGCGCAACCCCCACCTCAGCTACACCATCCTCGAGCGGCGCGAACGCATCGGTGGCACGTGGGACCTGTTTCGCTACCCGGGAATCCGGTCGGACAGCGACATCTTCACCCTGAGCCTGCCCTTCGAGCCGTGGACCAGGCCGGAGAACGTGGCCGACGGTGGCGACATCCGCGACTACCTCACCGACGCCGCCCGACACCACGGCATGGACCGTCACATCCGGTTCGACACCCGCGTCGCCTCCGCGGAGTGGGACTCGTCCAGCGACACGTGGACGCTGCGGACGACGGCGTCCGACGGCTCGGCCAAGCTGTACCGGGGACGCTTCGTGTTCTTCGGCACCGGCTACTACGACTACGACGCACCGTATCGTCCCGAATTCCCCGGCATCGAGGACTTCGCCGGCGAGGTGGTGCACCCACAGTTCTGGCCGGAGTCGCTGGACCACTCCGGCAAGCGAATCGTCGTGATCGGCAGCGGCGCGACGGCCATCAGCTTGGTGCCCGCGTTGGCGAAGGCGGCCGCCCACGTCACGATGCTGCAGCGCTCGCCGACCTACATGATGTCGATGGCGCGGGTCGACCCGATGGTGGAGGCAATCCGGAAGGTGTTGTCGCCCAAGCTGGCTCACAGTGTGGTGCGGGCCCGCAACGCCGCCTTCTCGGTGCTGTCGTACGTCATGTTCCGCAAGGCACCGAAGTTCGGTCGGTGGTTGGTCAGGAATCGGACCATCGCCGCCCTGCCCGAGGGTTACGACGTCGACCTGCACTTCAAGCCGCGCTACGACCCGTGGGACCAACGGATGTGCCTGGTTCTCGACCATGATCTGTTCGACCACATCGGCGACGGCCGGGTCGAGCTGGTGACCGACGTGGTCGACCACGTCGACGCCACCGGCATCGTGCTCAACTCCGGCAAACGCGTCGACGCCGACCTGATCGTGACCGCCACCGGGTTGCAACTGCAGGCGCTCGGCGGCGTTCGCATCGTCGTCGACGGCAACGAGATCGCGCCTACCGATCGCTTCGTCTACAAGGAATATCTGCTCGAGGACGTGCCCAACATGGCGTGGTGCATCGGATACACCAACGCGTCGTGGACGCTGCGCGCCGACATGACCGCCCGCGCGGTGGCGAAGTTGTTGGCGTTCATGGAGTCTCGTGGCTACACGCACGCCTACCCGCATCTGGGCGGGGTGCCGATGCAGGAGAAGCCGACGTTCGACCTCAAGGCCGGTTACATCCAGCGTGCCCCGCACGCGTTGCCGAAGTCGGGCACCCGCCGGCCATGGAACGTACGGCACAACTACGTCCTCGACATCCTCGACCACCGCTTCGACCGCGTCGAGGAATCGATGGTCTTCGGTCGCGCGCCCGCGCGGAAAGCCGAATCCGACAGGGCGCAGACCGCTTAGCCCGTTCGACCTCTGGAATGAAACCGGCGGTGGGCGTCGTTGACACCAGCATGAAGAAGTTCAGCATCGCCAGCATCGTCGCCTCCGGATTCGCCGCCGCCCTCTTCGGGCTGGCCGCACCCGCGAGCGCCGACATCAGTCATCACCAGTGGATCAACGACATTCAGCCTCGCGCCAGTGTCGGCTCGGTCACCTCGATCGTAGGCAACGGCCGCTGACCCACAGTCAACGAACGAGGGGCACCCGGTAAACCGGGTGCCCCTTCTTCATGTTCAGGTGCGCGGCGGCGGTCCGAGCGCTTCCTCGAGTGACGGTGGCGGGCCAAGGATTTCGATGGAATGTTCGCGGGCGATGCGGGCCAGCTCGGCGAGATCCGACGCTTCTGTCGGCGATGCGTCGACGCCGGGGACGGCCACAGTGCCGCTGGCCAGAAGGAGCGCGTCGAAGTCGGCCGGGGTGTGCAGCGTCACATAGCGCGCCACCGGGCTGGTGATCACGAAGGCGTGCGAGCGTTGGCGCGGCAGGAACACGGCACTGCCGGGACCCGCCGTCTGAAAGTCGCCATCCAGCTCGACGCTGAGCTCGCCCTTGTGGTCTGACCGCCACCCAGGCGGATGTGCACCAGGGAACCCAGGAACCAGACGGCCTGCTGCTCTTCGGGTGTCAGCAAGGCGAACGTCACGAGTTCTCCTCCATCGCATTTCCCATTTCGAGTGCCTCGTAGACGAGCTCGAGGTAGCGCCGCGTTCGGTCGGATCCGACGAGGTCGGAGGTCATGTGGTTCATCGTGTAGGCGATGGTCACGCGGCGGTGCAGATCCATCACGACGAGGGACCCGCCCCAGCCGCCCCAGAAGCAGGTCCGTTCGGTCGGGAGGTAGGGCAGGAACTCGGCGGTGGGCAGGGCCATCCCCAGCCCCCACCTGACCGGGGTGCCCAGCACCAGGTCGGGACCCGTCGCCTGGACGTCGAAGATGCGGTCGATCGTTTCCGGCCTGAGCAGGGTGACGCCGTTGGCCCTGCCGCCCAACGCGATTGGCGAGAGTGCTCGAACCAGGCCGCGCGCGTTGGAGTGGCCGTTGCACGCGGCGACTTCGGCACGCCGCCAGGCCGTGGTGTTGGCGGGCTCGGCCGCGGCGGGGGGTGCGGCGAACACCTTGCGCATGGGGCTGTCCTGCGGAAGTGGCGGCAGCTGGATCGGGGGAGGAGTGATCAGCTCGGCGACGCGGTGGTCGTCGGCGGCGCGGCCACCGATTTGCACGTCGGCTCCCAGCGGCTCGGCGATTTCCCGTCGGACGAAGTCCGTCAGGCTGGTTCCGGTGATGCGGCGGACGATCTCCCCGACGAGGTGTCCGTAGTTCTGGGCGTGGTAGCCGGCCTTGGTTCCCGGCGTCCACCAGGGGGCCTGCTCGGCCAGGCGCGCGACGGCGGTGTCGCGGTCGTACATCTGTTCCTGGGTGAAGGGTTCGTTCCAGCCGGCGACGCCGGAGGTGTGCGACAGCACGTGGCGGACCAGGACGTCGTGCTTGCCGTTCGCGGCGAATTCCGGCCAGTATCGGGCGACGGGTGCGTCGAGGTCGAGCAGGCCGCGGTCGACGAGGATCAGCGCCGCCAGCACGCACACGGGTTTGGTGGAGGACCACACGTTGACGATGGTGTCCTCGTCCCATCGGGTCGTCCGGGCGCCGTCGGCGTATCCGCCCCAGACGTCGAGCACGTTCACGCCGTCGACGTCGACCGCCAGGGCCGCTCCCACCTCGTCGCCGTTGACGAGCTCGTCGTCGAGGGCCTTGACGAGGTCGGTGAACAGCGGGTCGTAGTTGCCGTGGACCATGACTTCTCCTTCTCTACGTGCGTTCGAACCCCTGAGGGTGAACGCCGTCGACCGGAGAATGATTACGTCGTCGGCATCCTTGCTAGTCCGCCACCGTCAGCCTCGTTGAGCTCGCGTTCGGCTGCGATCCGTGCGGCGCGGTCTTGGGCGCGGGTGGTCTTGCGGCGCGGCATGGTGAGCCCGGCGGTGTGCGGTGTGGGCCTGCCCGCCGTCGCCACCGTCGTGGTGGGTGAGCTGAGTTCGGGGAAGAGCAGTCGGCTACCCGGTGTGGTGAGGTGCTCCCGACCGTCGGGTGCGGTCCAGATGACCGTTCCGTCGTCGAGTTGCCGCTCCCGCCAACCATTCTCGCCACCCCAGAAGGTCTTCAACAGATGATGTCGACGGCATAGACATTTCAGGTTGGACGCTGCGGTTGGGCCGTAGGGCCACGGGATGCTGTGGTCCACGTCGCAATTCGTGGCGGGTACGCGGCAGCCGGGGTAGCGACACGTCATGTCTCGGCAGCGCACGAAGTCGGCGAGCTTCTTGGAGGGTCGGTAGCGGGGTTCCGGTGGGGCTTGCCCGGGATGGACGATCGGGGTGAGGGTCGCCCCGACTGCGGCGCGGCAGGCGATGGCTCCGGGTAGGAACTGGCCACCCATCATCGCCGCCGGCCGCAGGTTGGCCAGCTTGCCGGTGGTGGGGGTGAGGGCCTCGGTGAGCGTAAGTTCGCGCAGCGGCTTGTCGAACAAGGGTGGTTGCTCCCCGTCGAGTGATGGCGGCGCGGGAGTCTCGGGTGTCGGCGCCGTCGGCCCCGAGTCGGGCGTAGCCGCCGACTCGGGGAGCGTGTCCTGCGACGTGATCACGTAGACCACCACCCCGATCGACGGTGGATTCTCACCGGCCAGGCAGTCCTCGGTGCCGCAGAGGCAGGCCAGGCGGTCGTTGCCGTTGGCCAGAGCCCCGATCGCGTCGGCTCGGCGCTGCTCGGCGGTGCGCGGATCAGCCGGGCACGCGGTGGCGGCCAGTCCCCGCAACCGGGCCTCGAACGCCTTCGCGTCGTGGGCGAACAAGGTCGCATATACGGTGGCCAGGCCGCTGCCGTCCTCTTCGATGCTGACCTCGACCGACCGACTTCGGGCCTTGGTCTCGGTGCGGCGCACCGCGTGGGGGTCTACCTGGGCGACGTAGGCGTCGAGGGTCTTTTCGGTCTTGTCCACCGACATCGGTTCCCAGGTCCCGAACGCCTCGGCGAGTAGGGCGTCGAGAGCGCGCAGCGCTTCGGGGTCGACGACCAGGGCTCCGCGTTGCACCACGGTCTTCACTAGTTGGTAGGTGATAAGTCCGTCGGCAAAGATCGCGGCGACCTGGGGGAACCGTTCGTGCAGGGCGACGGCGATGAGGAGTTGGTTGGAGGCGGCGCCGGGGGTGATGCGCTGGGTGGCTCCGATGTGGGCGGCGACGGCGTCGAAGTTGTCCAGGCACCATTGGTCGCGATCCGCAGACCCGGACGCGGCGTAGGCCTCGGTGAGCATGGCGGCCACCGCCGCGACCTTGCGGGCGCATGCGGCGGACTCCACCTGCGCCCAGGCTGAGAGCGCCCCGGCACCTGAGGTGCCGGTCGTCGCGTCCACCAGACTGTCGAACATGAACTCAGTTTATGGCGCCGATGCGACGAAAATCGTTCTGCTACAAGCATTCTGTGGATAACACACGAATCTGTGGACAACCCCGCCCAGGCCACCGGAAATGTCGGAGCCGCGTGCTAAAGCGGTCGACCCATTCGGGACGCTAGTCCGCGACATCCTCGACCGCCGTGTCTTCGGCGGCCACGCCGCGCTCCGCCGAGAGTTTCTTGAGCTCAGGGGGTCCGGATCGTCAGGCCCGTCGCCAGCAGCTGCGTCGCCGACAATCCGAACGTCGTCTTGAACCGGTCTGCCAGATGCGACGGGCTGGCGAAGCCGGCCTCCACCGCGGCGGTGGTGAGGTCGTGTCCGGCAGCGATCTGCGTCCCGGCGCGCATCAGCCGGCTCCACAGCCGATAGCGGCGCAGGCTCGACCCGATCTCCTGCCGGAACAGATGCAGGAACCGGGATTCGGACAAGCCCACCGACGCGGCAATCTCAGCGGCCGATGCTGCAGCCGCCGGGTCGTCGCGAACCTGCTTGGCGGCCAGCTCGATTCGCGGGTCGACGATCTGAGCATCGGACGGTGCGGCGATGTCCAGCCAGCGCAGTGCCCCGACATCGTCGGTCGGTGGGGTGAGCAGTTCGGCCTCGGCGGCGTGGCGGATGCCGATATCCCCGCGGAACTCGCCGAACTGGCCACGGCAGGCCAAGGAGCGCTGGGAGACCAAGTCCAAATAGCAGGACACGAGCGGTCCGGTCATCGACAGGTGGTGCACGAGCCGAGGCGGAATCAATGCGGTACGGGCATCGACGCGTTGCCCGCCGACCCGCACCGTCAAGGGCCCGTCCACCCCGACGGCCAGGCACCACACCGAACCGGAGTGCGGTTCCAGGCCAAGGGCGGGACCGGAGTAGAGCGCCTGGCCGGGCCATAACCACACCGCCGGATAGCAGGTCTGTGGAAGCGGATCGTGTACTCCGGGCGACATGCTGGACTCCTCGTCAACTGATCAGGAGGATATCGTGGTCCAGACCGTGATCGTCATCGTCGGGGTCTTCTTCCTCGGCATGGGTCTGTACGCGTTGGCTGCGCCCGCGGCGATGTTGCGCCCGTTCGGCTTCACCCTGGGGACCGATGCACAGCGCGCCGAAGTCCGTGCGGTGTATGGCGGTTTCGGGTTGGCCATAGCCGGTGTGCTCGCCTACGCTGCGGTCACGCCGGGGGAGCTGCGCAGCGGGGTGCTGATCGCCGTCGGTGCGGCGCTGAGCGGGATGGCCTTCGGCCGGGTCGCGTCGGCGGCGCTGGGTGACCGGACATCTTTCTACCCCAACTGGTTCTACTGCCTCGTTGAGGCGGTGGCCGCCGCCGCACTGTTCTGGGCGGCCCAAGTTCTCTGCGCGGTAACCGTCAGGGGGCCACCGTCAGCCAGTCGGCGAAACCCGACGGGTCATGGCGGCCAAGCGCGCCGTGCTCGAAGAGGCCCCAGCCCTCGACGGGTGCGCGGTTGCCTTCGGTGCACAGCGCCCGGCCGACGTGGTCGATCACGCCGAACCCGGCCCGACCCACGATCGCCGGGTCGGTCATGTCGTAGGTCAGACGTTCGGTGAACTTCTCGCCCTTCCACGTGCCGTGGATCCAGTCCGAGTCACCGCCGTAGCCGCCGCCGACGTGAATCGGCACGGGCAGCTTGGATTCCACCTCGAAGTGGACCGGCGATCCGTCGAGCGCGGTGGCGTCGATGCTGGCGCCGGTCGGGATGCGCGTCCCCGAGGTGTAGTGGATCTTGACGCGCGGCCACCCCAGTTGTTCGACGCGTCCGTCCTTCCAGATCCGCGTGCAGTCGTTGAGCGAGCGGAATCCGCTGGGGTCCTCCTGGATGATGAGCACGATCGAGAAGTCGTCGAACGCCATCGGCACGTACAGCCACCACATGCCCTCGAACGGCGGATGTGCCGGGCGCCCGGCGGGTTCGGCCTCTCCGACGGGCCGGATGCCCCACGACCGGTCGCGGCTGCCGATCCAGGTCGCCGGGTCGACGGTGATCTCCTCGCCGTCGATCGCGAGATGCCCGCTCCAGGAACCCAATTGTGCGAACCGCTGGGCGTCGAGGGTGATTCGGTTGCCAGCCCGAAGCAGGTGCCGTTGTTCCTGGACGACGTCGAACAGCCCGTTCCAGGTGAGGTCGGCGGCGATTCCGTCGGTCTCGTCGAGGACGATTCGCAGCCGGCGCAGGGGTTCCTGGACCTCGACGCGGTACCCGAGGACATGCTGGTTGAGCCGGTCGTGGTCGATGGCGTCCGACAGATGTACCGCGGTCTGCCGGTCACCGCGCCGGACGAGCACGAAGGCGTCCTTCACCCCGAGGTTCGGGTAGTACCCGATGCCGGTGATGAGGAAGATGTCGCCAGTGCGGTCGTGCGCGTTGAAGTAGGACCGGTCGTAGAAGTTGCGGTCCGATGACTCCGGCTGTGCGATCGGCTGCGGAACCTGGTGCAGCGGAAACTCGTCCATGGGGCTGAGCATCAGTTGGCCTCTCCGATAAGCCGTTTCAACAGCGTGGCGTGATAGAACTGCGACTCGACGTCGTCCGGCTTCTCCATCTCGCCGAAGTGCACCCGTCGGGCACTGGTCCGCATGAACACGCAGCACCAGATCACACCGGAGTAGACGTAGAACCAGTCCAGCGCGCCGAGGGTGGCGCCGGTCAGTTCCTCATACGTCGAGCGCACGTCGTCCTCGCGCAGTACGTCGGGCAGGCCTGGCAGCCCGGCCAGGCCGGCCAGCTCCTGGAAGACCATGTGGGCGAAGATGATCCAGGAGACGTCGAGTTCGCGTGGTCCGACGGTCGCCATCTCCCAGTCCAGCACCGCAACGGGCCGGAAGTCTTCGTAGAGCACGTTGCCGATCCGTGAGTCGCCCCACGCCAGCACCGGCGGCGTCGCCGCGACGTCGTCGGGGAAGTTCTGCTCCAGCCAGGCCAGTGCGCGTTCGACCAGTGGTGAGCGGCCGATGTCGGCGACGGCGAATTCGTACCAGTCGTTCAGCCAGGAGAAGTGTCGGCGCAGCGGTGTGTCACCGGGTGGGTCGACCTCGGCAAGGAAGCCGAAGGTGTTCTCCGCGTCGGGGATCGAATGCAGTTTCGCCAGCACCTCGACGGTGGAATCTTGGAGCTCACGCTGCTTGTCGGCGGGTGCGTCGGCGAACCAGTTGCCGCCGAACGTATACGGCATCACGTCGGGCGGCACTACGCCCTCGGCGAGGTCCATCAGGAAGAACGGCGTGCCGAGCACCTCGCCCGTGTCCTCCAACCAGCGGACCCGGGGGACGGGCACGTCGCTCAGCTCGCCGACCAGTCGGATGACGTCGAACTGATGGTCCATTCGATAGGTCGGGAAGACCGGCACGTCCGCGGCGCTTGGCGCGACGCGGACCACCCACTTCTGCGTCGTGGTGTGACCGTCCTGCTCCCACTCACCGGTGAGGATGATTGTCTCCGAGGACATTCCGTTTGAGTCGATGCCGCTTTCGACGGTCACCTTGGGCACGGCTCCTCCGGGAAGAACGGTGGCGAGCCACTGCGACATCACCGCGGGGAGAGTGCTGCTGTCGCGGGAGGTGTGCTGGAGGCGGCTGACGTCTTCGACAGCCGGGTCGTTCGCCAAGGTTTACCCCTTCGAGTAATTACGATACGGTGAGTAGCGTTATGAAAGCAGACGCGAGTGCCGTTGTCGAGACCCCAAGCGTGGGACGTCCCCGCGATCCGCGTATCGACGCAGCCGTACTGGGTGCGGCGGCGGACCTGCTCGCCGAAGTCGGCTACGCGAATCTCACTATGGCCGCCGTCGCCGAACGGGCCGGCACCACCAAGACCGCCCTGTACCGCCGATGGTCCAGCAAGGCCGAATTGGTCCACGAGGCTGCCTTTCCCGCGGCGCCCACCGCATTGGCGACCCCCGAAGGCGACATCGGCGGCGACGTCCGCGCCATGGTCGCCGCCGCCCGCGATGTGTTCACCAGCCCGGTGGTCCGAGCCGCGCTGCCTGGCCTCATCGCCGACATGGCCGACGACGCCGACCTGCACGCCCGCGTCGTGAGTCGGTTCGTGGAACTCTTTGGCGTCGTCAGGGACCGGCTGGACCACGCCGTCGCCCGCGGCGAGGTCCACGCCGACGTCGACCCGCAGCGGATGATCGAGATCATCGGTGGGGCAACGCTTTTGCGGCTACTTCTCGATCCAGGCGGGTCACTGGACGACGACTGGGTGGAGCAGACCGCCGCGATCGTCAACCACGGCGTCAAGGCCTAGGCGCTGGACGACGCTCACACCCGTCGACCGGCGGCTTCGAAGGGTGAACCAGTACCGTTGTCACCATGTACGTGCAGCTGACCCTGAACGACGAGGACGGGGTACCCGAGGTGTACTCCACGCCGCCTTGGACCGACGACGCCGACGGGCGGGCGGAGACGGCCAGGGTCGTGGTCGACCCCGTGGGCCGGCCGGATGGCGACCGGGCCGGGGTCCTTCTGACGATGACGATCGGCGAGGCCCTGGTGCTGGGCCGTCGCATCACCGAGATCGCCGAACGCGCCGCCGAGGGCCACTTCAGCCAGCGCGGCACCCAATGGCGCAAGGAAGTCCAGGACCGCAAGCGGCGCGAGGCGTGGAACGTGCTGATGGCCGGTTCCGACGACGACTCGCCGGCGGAGTCCTAGCCTTCGGCAGGCGGCGCGAAGAACTCCAGAGCGGACCCGTCGGGGTCTCTGAAGCTCAGGCCCGAGCCGTAGGGCTCGTCGACGATGCCGCCGTGCTCGATCCCAAGTTCGTCGAGGCGCGTCACCCAGTCTTCGAGGTCGGCGCGGGAGGCGCAGCCGAACCCCACGTGGTCGAGGCCGACCCGGAGCTCGCTGAACTTCTCGTCCGGTGCGGCTTCGGTGTGCTGATGGATGCCGAACAGGGTGTTGTCGGGCAACAACCACACGACGTGGCGGTAGCCGAACCTGGTGTCTTCCTCGATGAGGGGGTCGGCGCCGATGAGCTGGCGGTACCACGGCGCGCTGACTGTGAGGTCTCGGACAGTAAGGGCGACGTGGTTCAGGGCGGGGAAGGTTGGCACGGGAACGTCCTTGTTCGATGGTCGGTTGATCGTGACACGATGCGGCAGGGCAACCGGTTCACTTAGCCGACGAATTGGTTCGCGGAGTTCACCAGGTCGAGGATCGGCTGGGGAAGGGCCCCGAGGACCAGGGTGATCGCGGCGCTCAGCGTCACGGTGGCCATGCTGAGCGCGCTGGGCACCACGACGGTGGGGCCGTCCTCGGGCGGATCGGTGAAGAACAGCAGCACGATCACGCGGACATAGAAGTACGCCGCGACGGCGCTGGCGCAGACGCCGACGATCACCAGCGGTGCCGCGCCACCCTCGGCGGCCGCCTTGAACACCGCGAACTTGCTGACGAAGCCACTGGTCAACGGAATGCCCGCGAACGCGAGCAGGAACAACGAGAACACCACGCCGACCAGGGGATGACTGCGGCCCAGCCCGGCCCACCGAGTCATGTCCGTCTCCTCCTCGCCGGCGGAGTTGCGCACGACGCTGACGACGGCGAAGGCGCCCAGGGTGCTGAACCCGTAGGCGAAGAGGTAGAACAGCGTCGCGGAGACACCGCTGTCGGTCAAGGCGATGACGCCGGTGAGGATGAACCCGGCGTGGGCGACCGACGAATAGGCCAGCATGCGCTTCACGTCGGTCTGTGACACCGCGGTCACGGTGCCCACCACCATCGTGAGGATCGCGACGCCCCACATCAGCGGCCGCCAGTCGTCCTTGAAGTCGGGGAGCGCCACGTAGAAGATGCGCAGCATGGCCCCGAATGCGGCGATCTTGGTGGCTGCCGCCATGAATGCCGTGACGGGCGTGGGTGCGCCCTGGTAGACGTCGGGAATCCACGAATGGAACGGCACTGCACCAACTTTGAACAACACGCCCACCGACAGCAGGCCGATCCCCACCAGTGCCATGCCGGTGTTGCCCGAGGTCTGGTCGCGGATGCCGCTCAGGCTCAAGCTGCCGGAGTAGCCGTACAAAAGGGCGATCCCGTACAGGAAGAACGCCGACGAGAACGCGCCGAGCAGGAAGTACTTCAGGGCCGCCTCTTGCGAGAGCAGCCGACGCCGCCGGGCGAGCCCGCACATCAGGTACAGCGGAAGCGAAAAGACCTCCAGCGCAACGAACATCGTCAGCAGGTCGTCGGAGGAGCCGAACAGCATCATGCCGCCGAGCGCGAACATGGTGAGCGGGAAGACCTCGGTCTGGGCGATGCCGGCCTTCGTCGCGAGCCTTTCGGCGACACTGCCAGGCACGGCCGACGCCATCGGGGTGAACGCGTCGAGACCGCCAGCGCCGTCGTCCACGTCCACCTCCGAAGCGATGCGGCGCTCGGCAATCAGCAGCGTGCCAAGGATGCCGATCGTCAACAGGGTGCCCTGGAGGAACAGCGCGGGCCGATCGACGGCGACTGCGCCCATGACGGCGGTCTGGCCCACCGACGACCCGAGCCCGACCCACTGGACGACGACGGCGACCAGCGCGGCGACTTGACCGCCGATCGCCAACGTCAGCTGCACGGGGTAACGCGCGGCGCGCGGCAGGAACGCTTCGACCAGAACTCCGAGCACGGCGACGCCCAGCACGATGAGCATCGGTGAGACGAGGCCGTATTCGACGGTGGGCGGGGTGATCGTCACTTGGCGGGGCTCCCTTCGGCAACGCGGGGTGCCGGGTCGTCCTGGCCGATCGTCGTCAGCGTGTGGCCGACGGCGGGATCGATGACGTCGAGCACGGGTTTCGGATACACGCCGAGGACCAGAAGCAGTGCGATCAGCGGTGCGACGACGAGGAGTTCCCTCGGGACGAGGTCACGCAGCTTCTCGTTGTCCACCGCAACGGGCCCGGTCATCATGCGCTGGTACATCCAGAGGATGTAGACCGCCGAGAGCACCAGCGCCGACGACGCGAAGACCGCAAGGACGGGGTAGGTGGTGAACGTGCCGATCAGGACCAGGAACTCACTGATGAACGGCGCCAGACCCGGCAGCGACAGGGTCGCCAACCCGGCGACGAGGAACGTGCCCGCCAGCACCGGCGCCACCTTCTGCACGCCGCCGAACGACGCGATGGCACGACTTCCCCTGCGCGACACCAGGAATCCTGCGACCAGGAAGAGCGCCGCCGTCGAGATGCCGTGGTTGACCATGTAGAGCGTCGACCCCGTTTGGCCCTGAGTCGTCATGACGAAGATGCCGAGGATGATGAAGCCGAAGTGCGAGATCGACGTGTAGGAGATCAACCGCATCACGTCGGTTTGACCGATCGCGACGACCGCGCCGTAGACGATGCCGATCACGGCGAGCGTGATGATCAACGGCCGGAACGTGATCGACGCATCCGGGAACAGTTGTAGGCAGTAGCGCAGCATGCCGAACGTGCCGACCTTGTCGACGACGGCCATCATCAGTACCGCGGTGGCGGGGGTCGACTCGACGGCCGCGTCGGGCAGCCAGCGGTGGAACGGCCACAGCGGTGCCTTGACGGCGAACGCGAACATGAACCCGAGGAACAGGGCGTTGAGCACCGCCGGGTCGACGTTCAACGACCCGTCCGCGACGGCGGCCACGATCGCCCGGAAGTCAAAGGTGCCTGCGGCGAACGCGTCGCTCTTGGCCGTCGCCACGTACAACCCGATGACCGCCGCGAGCATGATGAGCCCGCCGAACAGGTTGTACAGCAAGAACTTCACGGCTGCAGCGGATCTGTGCTCGCCGCCGAAGCCGCCGATGAGGAAGTACATCGGGATGAGCATCGCCTCGAAGAAGACGTAGAACAGCAACACATCCAGCGCCGTCAGCGAGATCAGTACCATGCCCTCGACCACCAGCGTCAACGCCAGGTAGGTGTGGGTGGATCTGCCGCGCTCCCCGGCGTCGTTCCAGCCGGCAACGATCAGCAGCGGCACCAGCACGGCGGTGAGCACCACCAGGGCCAGCGCGATGCCGTCGAGTCCGAGGATGTAACCCGTTCCGAAGGAAGGGATCCAGGCGTGGTCTTCGACGAACTGGTACTGCGCGCCCGCCGGGTCGAACGTCACGGCAAGGAGTGCCGCGATGGCCAACACGACCAACGAGAGCGCCAGGGCCGCGTACTTCGCGAGATGTCGTGCCGCCGAGGGCAACAGGATGACGACGGCGGCGCCGAGCATGGGGACGGCCCACAGTACTGACAGCCACGGCACGCCGCTCACCAGACCTTCACCGCCAGAATCGCGGCGATGACCAAGACGGTACCGCCGAACATGGACAGGGCATACGAACGGGCGAAGCCGGTCTGCACCTGCCTCAGCCGCTCCGAGGCGCCCCCGACCAGCGCGCCAAGCCCCCGCGAGACGTCGTCGATGCCCTCGTCGTCGATTTCGACCAGCCCCTTGGTCACCACCCGGCCACCGCGCATCAGCACGTCCTCGTTGAAGGCGTCACCGTAGAGGTCCCTACGGGCCGCGACGGTCAGCGCGGAAACGTTCTCCGGTGCCAACTCCGGGATCGCACGCATCGCGTAGTTGCGGTAGGCGATCGCGACCCCGACGGCCACGACGGCGAGCGTGATGGTGGTCATCAGCCAGACCGGGATGGCGTGCGCCGCCTCCGCGTGTGCTCCGACGACGGGTTCCAACCAGTGCTCGAGAGTGCCGCCGATGGCGAGCAGTGCGCCTGCGCCCACCGAGCCGATCGCGAGGACGACCATCGGCGCCGTCATCGAGATTGGAGACTCGTGGGGATGAGGCTCCGTCATTTCTCCCGTCGCTTCGCTCGCCCCGGCTTCACGCCAGCGCTTCTCCCCGAAGAACGTCATCAGCATCACCCTGGTCATGTAGAACGCCGTGATGCCGGCACCGAGCAGCGCCGCCCCGCCGAGCAGGATGCCCTTGACTCCGCCTGCGGCGAAGGCGGTTTCGATGATCGCGTCCTTGGAGAAGAAGCCGGCAAACGGTGGTACGCCGATGATCGCCAGGTAGCCGAGGCCGAAGGTGACGAACGTGATCGGCATGACGGTGCGCAGCCCGCCGTACCGTCGCATGTCGGTCTCGTCGTCCATGCCGTGCATCACCGAACCGGCGCCGAGGAACAGACCGGCCTTGAAGAACCCGTGGGTCAGCAGATGCATGATCGCTATCGCGTAGCCGGCCGGTCCGAGACCCGCGGCCAACACCATGTAGCCGATCTGGCTCATCGTCGAGGCCGCGAGTGCCTTCTTGATGTCGTCCTTCGCGCAACCGATGACGGCGCCGAAGAGCAGGGTGACCGCACCGACGATGACCACCCCGAGGCGGGCGTCAGGGGCGAGGTCGTAGATCGGCCCGGACCGCACGATGAGGTAGACGCCTGCGGTGACCATGGTCGCCGCGTGGATGAGCGCCGACACGGGGGTCGGGCCCTCCATCGCGTCACCGAGCCACGATTGCAGCGGAACCTGCGCGGACTTGCCGCAGGCGGCTAGCAGGAGGAGCAGGCCGATGGCCGTCATCGTCCCGCTAGACATCTGGCCGGCCGCGCCGAAGACACCTTCGTAGGAGACGGTTCCGAGGTTGGCGAACATCACCATCAACGCCAGCGCCAGCCCGATGTCACCGACCCGGTTGACGACGAATGCCTTCTTCGCGGCGGTAGCTGCCGACGGCTTGTGCTGCCAGAAGCCGATCAGCAGGTAGGACGCCAAACCGACGCCCTCCCAACCCATGTATAGCCCGAGGTAGTTGTCGGCCAGTACGAGCAGCAGCATCGCCGCGACGAACAGGTTGAGGTAGGCGAAGAAGCGCCTCCGCTCCGGATCGTGGGCCATGTAGCCGACGGAGTACAAGTGGATCAGTGAGCCGACGCCGGTGATCAACAGGACGAAACACACGGACAGCTGGTCGAGTTGGAGACCGAAGTCGACGTTCAACTGCCCGACGGGCACCCAGGTGAAGAGGTGTTCGTGTACGCCGCGGTCCTCGGAGGGGGCGTTGATCATGCCGACGAACAGAACCGCGGCGACGACGAAGGACGCCAGCACCGTCGCGCAACCCAGCAGATGGCCCCAGGCGTTGGTGGCCTTGCCGCCCAGCAACAGGACCAGTGCGCCGAGCAGCGGCAGCGCGATCAGCACCCAGATCACTAGTGCCTCAGCAGATTCGCGCCGTCGACCGAGGCTGACTGCCTCGCCCGGAAGATCGTCATGATGATCGCCAGTCCCACGACGACCTCGCAGGCGGCGACGACCATGGTGAAGAACGCGACGACTTGTCCGTCGAGGTGTCCGTGCATGCGGGAGAACGTGACGAACGCGAGGTTCGCGGCGTTGAGCATCAACTCGACGCACATGAACATCACGATGGCGTTGCGGCGCAACAGCACTCCGGCGGCACCGATGGTGAACAGCATCGCCGAGAGGTACAGGTAGTTGTCGGGATTCACGACGACGCTCCGTTCTCCGACACCATGGTGCGGGGCGGCAGGATACCGCTGACCGAGGTCTTGGCATCCGAGCCGTCGGGGAGTCGCGCCGCCACGTCGACCGCGTTGTGCCTGGCGTAGACCCCGGGACTGGGCATTGGGGTGGCGTGCCCGCCGGGGGCGAACCGCTCGGTGGCGAGTTCGCGTTGGGCCTTGCGGCGGTCGATGCGCTCGCGGTGGGTCAAGACCATGGCCGCCAGGGTGGCCGTGATGAGCAGCGCGCTGGTCAGCTCGAAGGCCCATAGGTAGCGGACGAAGATCAGGGCCGCGAGGCCTTGCACGTTGCCACCGGCGTTCGCCTCGGCCAGCCCGGTGAAGCCGTTGACGGAGACGTTGCCGATGCCGGCGACGAGCAGGATGCCGAAGGCCACACCCACTCCGATGGCGGCAAGGCGTTGGCCACGAATGGTTTCCACCAGCGAGTCGGCGGAGTCGACCCCGATCAGCATCAGGACGAACAGGAACAGCATCATCACCGCGCCGGTGTAGACGACGATTTGTACGACGCCGAGGAACAACGCGTCCTGGGCGATGTACAGCACCGCGAGGACGATCATCGTGCACGCCAGGAAGATCGCCGAGTACACCGCCTTGGGCGCGGCGATCACCGCGATCGCCCCCAACACGGCGAGCGTGCCGAGCACCCAGAACGTCACGGCCTCCATCGTCGACGTGCGCTGAATGGCGTCAGCGGCCAGGAGCGCGAAATCGGGTGTCACAGCACCGCTTCCCGTGGCTTCACCGTTGGCATGCCTAGCGGGGTGGCCAGCCCGTCGGACCGCACGTTGCCCCGGTAGTAGTCCTCGTCTGTACTACCCGGCGCCATCGCGTGCGGCGGAGCGGTCATCTCGGGTTGCAGCGGCGCGAGCAACTTGTCCTTGCCGTAGATCAGGTCCGAACGGTTGTCGTCGGCCATCTCGTAGTCGTTTGTCATGGTCAGCGCGCGGGTGGGGCATGCCTCGATGCACAGGCCGCAACCAATGCACCGCAGATAGTTGATTTGGTAAACCCCGCCGTACCGCTCCCCAGGTGAAAAGCGTTCGGTCTCCGTGTTGTCGGCACCCTCGACGAAGATCGCGTCGGCCGGGCACGCCCACGCGCAGAGCTCGCAGCCGATGCACTTCTCCAAACCGTCGTCGTACCGGTTGAGTTGATGCCTGCCGTGGTAACGCTTGGCCGTCGCCCCTGGCTTTTCCGGGTACTGCTCGGTGACCGGCTTCTTGAACATCGTCGTGAACGTCACGCCGAAACCGGCGAGTGCGTCGACGAGGTGTGGCCGCTTAGACATCGGCTGGCTCCTTCACGGGGATGGGCGGCACCGGGAAGGCGCCGGGCGCGGTCGACGGAGGGTCGGCGAGACGCTGGGGACGGGCTCGCTTGTGCCGAAGGATCCGCCACAGATAGACCAGCAGCAGCACGCCGGCGAACGAACTGGTGGCGACGAGCACGACGGCGAGCCCGTCGTAGCCCTCGTTGCGCAGGGTCCTGACGACGGCGACCGTCATGATCCAGCCGAGTGAGATGGGAATGAGGATCTTCCATCCCAACCCCATGAACTGGTCGTAGCGCAGCCGCGGCAACGTCGCCCGCAGCCACATGAACCCGAACATGAACGTCCAGACCTTGAGGGTGAACCACAGCAGAGGCCACCATCCGGAGTTGACGCCGTCGATCATGGTGAGCGGCCATGGCGCCTGCCAACCGCCGAGGAACATCGTGGTGGCTAGCGCGGCGACGGTGGTCATGTTGACGTACTCGGCGAGCATGAACATCGCGAACTTCAGCGAGGAGTACTCGGTGTGGAACCCGCCGACCAGTTCGCCCTCGGCCTCCGGCAAATCGAAGGGCGCGCGGTTGGTTTCGCCGACCATCGAGACCGCGTAGATCACGAAGGACGGCAGCAGCAGGAACACGAACCAGAGGCCCTGCTGCTTGGCCACGATCTCCGAGGTGGACATGGTGCCCGCGTAAAGGAACACCGCGGCGAAGCACAGCGCCATCGCGATCTCGTAGGAGATCACCTGGGCGCTCGATCGCAACCCGCCGAGCAGGGGATAAGTGGACCCGGAAGCCCACCCCGCCAACACGATTCCGTAGACGCCGACGGACGTCACCGCCAGGACGTAGAGCACGGCGACAGGGAGGTCGGTCAGCTGCAGCGGAGTCTGGGTGCCGAAGACGCTCACCAGACCGCCCATCGGGATCACCGCGAACGCCATGAAGGCGGGAATGACGGCGATGACTGGGGCAGCCAGATAGATCGGCTTGTCGACTCCGGCCGGGATCAGGCCCTCCTTGAGCGCAAGCTTGACGCCGTCGACGAGGCTCTGCAGCAGGCCGAACGGCCCAACCCTGTTGGGGCCGAACCGCATCTGCATGCGGCCGAGGATCTTGCGCTCGAGAAGGATCGCGACCAGAACGGTCAACAGCAGGAAGACGAAGACGCCCAACGCCTTCGCCACCACCAACCACCACGGATCGTGCCCGAAGGAGCTCAGGTCGGGATAGGTCATGCCCGCTCACCTCCGGCCGCCACGTTCACGATGGCTCCCGGGGCGACGCCCAGCGTCACGTTCACCTGCGAGCCAGTCGAATTCAGCGGCAGCCACACCACCCCGTCCGGCATCTCGGTGACCTCCAGTGTCAAGGTGACCGCACCCCGGTCGGTCGCCACGGTGACCGGTTGCCCGTCGTCCGCGCCGATCGCCGCGGCCGTCGATGGCGACAACCGGACGACCGAGGGTCGTGCCGTGCCAGCCAGGTGTGGCTCACCGTCTTGGAGCCGGCCGGCGTCCAGCAGCATCCGCCAGCCCGCAAGGACGGCCTGTCCGGGTCCTGGCGGGTTCGCCTGTGGCACGGGCACCTTCGGAGCGTCGGCCGGCGCTCCCTGCCAGCTGCCAAGTCGTTGGATCTCGGCGCGTGCGTCGGCCGCGTCACGCAGACCAAGGTGGACGCCGACCTCCTCTGCCAGCGCCGCGAGCACGCGGGAGTCCGACGTCGCATTGGGTGGCAGGGCGGGCTCGAAGGACCGTGGGCGTCCCTCCCACGTCACGAACGTGCCGGACTTCTCGGTGACCGGAGCCACCGGGAACACCACGTCGGCACGTTCGGTGACGGCGCTGTGCCGCAATTCCAGGCTGACGACGAACGGGGCGGCGTCGATCCCCGCCAGGGCTGCCGCCGGGTCGGGCAGGTCGGCGACCTCGACCCCACCGACCAGTAGCGCACCCAACGAACCGTCCGCCGCGGCCGCGAGGATGGCGGAGGTGTCCCGGCCAGGAGCGGCAGGCAAGTCGTCAACGTTCCACGCCGCGGCGACCTCGGCGCGGGCCGCGGCATCCGACAACGGTCGACCACCGGGCAATAGGTATGGCGCTGCACCGGCTTCCAGTGCGCCACGCTCACCGGCACGGCGGGGGACCCAGCCGATCTTGGCACCGGTGCGCTCGGCCAGTCGAAGCGCCGCGGAGTACGCCCCGGGAGCGGTCGCGAGCCGTTCGCCGACCAGGACCACCGTCCCGGCGTCCATGCCGTCGAGCGCGTCGAGGGCCGCGGCCTCTCCACCCGGCACCGTGGGGACGAGGGTGCCGCCCATCTTCTGCAGGCCGCGTGTGGCGAACGGTGCGATCGAGGTGACCGCCAGTCCGCGCTTGCGGGCCGCCTTGCGCAGGCGAAGGTAGACGATCGGGGATTCCTCTTCCGGCTCGAACCCCACCAGCAGGACCGACGACGCGGCGTCGAGGTCGGCATAGGTGACCGACATCGGCCGCCCGGCGACGGCCGCGGCGAGGAAGTCGGCCTCCTCCTTGGAGTGGCCTCGGCTACGGAAGTCGACGTCGTTGGTGCCCAACACGATTCGGGCGAACTTGGCGTATGCGTAGGCGTCCTCGAGGGTCAACCGGCCACCGACCAACACCCCCGTGCGCCCGCCCGCGGCGGTCAGCCCACGGATGGCGACCGCAACGGCCTCCGACCACGACGCCGGCCGTTGGGTGCCGTCGGCGTCGCGTACGAGCGGCGTGGCGATCCGGTCGCCCTGCGTCGCGTAGGTGAACGCCCAGCGCCCCTTGTCGCAGTTCCACTCCTCGTTGACGGTGGGGTCGTCGCCGGCGAGGCGGCGCAACACCTTTCCGCGGCGGTGGTCGGTGCGCTGGGCGCAGCCCGAGGCGCAGTGTTCGCACACGCTGGGCGTGGACACCAGGTCGAACGGTCTGGCGCGGAACCGGTACGCGGTGCCCGTCAGCGCGCCCACCGGGCAGATCTGAACGGTGTTGCCCGAGAAATAGGAGTCGAACGGCGTCTCGTCGGCGATGCCGACCTGCTGAAGTGCGCCTCGTTCGAGCAGTTCAATGAACGGGTCGCCGGCGATCTGGTTGGAGAACCTGGTGCACCGCGCACACAGCACGCAGCGTTCGCGGTCCAGCAGCACCTGGGCGGAGAGATTGATCGGCTTGGGGAACGTGCGCTTGACGTCGGTGAAACGAGTGTCGGCCTGGCCGTTGGACATTGCCTGGTTCTGCAGCGGGCATTCGCCGCCCTTGTCGCAGACGGGGCAGTCCAGCGGGTGGTTGATCAGCAGCAGTTCCATCACGCCGCGCTGGGACTTGTCGGCGACCTCGGACGTCAGCTGGGTGCGCACCACCATGTCCGGGGTGACGGTGATGGTGCACGACGCCATGGGCTTGCGCTGGCCCTCGACCTCGACAAGGCACTGCCGACACGCGCCAACCGGCTCGAGCAACGGATGGTCGCAGAACCGGGGTATCTGGATGCCCATCAGCTCGGCTGCGCGAATCACCAACGTGCCCTTGGGAACGCTGATCTGGTGGTCGTCGATGGTGAGCGACACCATCTCGACGTCGGTGGTGCCCTTGGTGGGCTCGGCCAGCGTCATGCGCCCACTCCTTCCGGTGCGGCCAGCATCGAGGCGTGCGGATCGAACGGACATCCGCCGTCGAGGTGCGCGACGTACTCGTCGCGGAAGTACTTGATCGACGACATGATTGGGCTCGCTGCGCCGTCGCCGAGGGCGCAGAACGACTTGCCGAGAATCGCGTCGGCGATGTCGAGCAACTTGTCGAGGTCGTCGCGGCGACCCGTTCCGTTCTCCAGGCGCTCGTAGATCTGCGCCAACCAGTAGGTGCCCTCTCGGCAGGGCGTGCACTTACCGCACGATTCGTGGGCGTAGAACTGCGTCCACCGACGGACCGCACGCACCACGCACGTCGTCTCGTCGAAGATCTGAAGCGCCTTGGTGCCCAGCATCGACCCAGCCTTGGCCACGTTCTCGTAATCCAGTGGCACGTCGAGGTGTTCGGGAGTGAACAGCGGCGTCGACGACCCGCCGGGTGTCCAGAACTTCAATTCGTGGCCCGCGCGTACGCCGCCCGCGTACTCGAGCAGCTCGCGAAGGGTGATGCCCAACGGGGCCTCGTACTGACCCGGCGTGGTGACGTGCCCCGACAACGAGTACAACGTGAACCCCGGCGACTTCTCCGAGCCCATCGACTTGAACCAGTCGACACCGCCGCGCACCACGGCGGGCACACTGGCGATGGACTCCACGTTGTTGACTACCGTCGGGCAGGCGTACAGGCCGGCGACGGCGGGGAACGGCGGCCGTAGCCGAGGTTGGCCGCGCCGACCCTCAAGCGAGTCCAGCAGTGCGGTCTCCTCGCCGCAGATGTACGCGCCCGCGCCGGCGTGCACCACCAGATCCAAGTCGAAGCCCGAGCCGAGGATGTCGGCGCCGAGGAAGCCCGCCTCGTACGCCTCGGCGACGGCGGCCTGCAACCGGCGCAGCACCGGGAGCACCTCGCCGCGAACGTAGATGAACGCGTGCCGCGCCCTGATCGCGTAGGCCGCGATGATGGCGCCCTCCACGAGGACGTGCGGCGTGGCCATCATCAGCGGAATGTCCTTGCAGGTACCGGGTTCCGACTCGTCGGCGTTGATCACCAGGTAATGCGGCTTGGCGGCCGCCCCCTCGGTGCCCTGTGGGATGAACGACCACTTCTGCCCGGTCGGGAACCCCGCGCCGCCACGGCCGCGCAGGCCGGAGTCCTTCACCAGGCCGATCACCGCGTCGGCGTCCATCGCCAACGCCGTGCGCAGCGCTTGGTAACCGTCATGGCGCCGGTAGGTGTCGAGCGTCCACGACGAGGGTTCGTCCCAGTAGCTGCTCAACACCGGTGTCAGCGTCACGAGTGCGCCCCGTTCGTCGGTGGCAGATCGGCCTGGGGGCCGGGCGCCGGCTGGTCACGGACCGCCTGCTCGGTCATCTTCTCGTCGTCGGGTCCGGCTGCGGTGGAATGAGATTCGTCCGGGTCAGGCGCAGTCATCCCGAGCTCGTTGGCCACCCGCAGTCCGGCCAGGGTGGCGTCACCCGCGGTCGGGCCGTCGTTGGCGCCCGGCCGTTGGTCGACGAATCCGGCGAGGATCCGCGAGGTGTCGCGGAAGGAGCACGGCGAACCGCCTCGAGTGGCGGCCACGGGCGCCCCCGAGCGGAGGTCGTCCACCAGATTCCTGGCCGACGCCGGCGTCTGATTGTCGAAGAACTCCCAGTTCACCATGATCACCGGCGCGTAGTCGCACGCCGCGTTGCACTCCAGATGCTCGAGGGTGACCTTGCCGTCGGCGGTGGTCTGGCCGGCGTGCAGGTCGAGGTGCTCTCCGAGGACTTCGAGGATCGCGTCGCCACCCATCACCGCGCACAGCGTGTTGGTGCACACACCGACCAGGTATTCGCCGGTTGGCGTGCGCCGGTACATCGAATAGAACGTCGCGACGGCGGTCACCTCGGCGGGACTCAGACTCAATTGCCCCGCGCAGAAGGAGATCCCGGCCGGGGTGAGGTAGCCGTCCTCGGCCTGAACCAGGTGCAGCAGCGGCAGCAGTGCCGACCTGGACTCCGGGTAGCGGGCCATGATCTGTGCGGCGTCAGACGCCAGCCGTGCCGTTACCTCGGCCGAATAGGCCTGTGGCCCTCGGGAGATCGGTGGCCCGGGCTCGTCCGGCCGAGGGCCAAGGTGGAGATCGATCAAAGTCACCTGTCGACACCCCCCATCACCGGGTCGATCGACGCCACCGCCGCGATCGCGTCGGCCACCATCCCGCCCTCGCACATCGCCGCCACCGCCTGCAGATTGGTGAACGACGGATCGCGATAGTGCACGCGATAGGGACGCGTCCCACCGTCGGAGACCATGTGCACGCCAAGCTCGCCCCGCGGCGACTCCACCGCGACGTACACCTGGCCCGCGGGAACGCGGATGCCCTCGGTGACCAACTTGAAGTGGTGGATGAGGGCTTCCATCGAGCCGCCCATGATCTTGGCGATGTGCTCGGGTGAGTTGCCGAGCCCGTCCGGCCCCAGCTTGAGGTCGGCCGGCCAAGCCAGCTTCTTGTTGGTGATCATCACCGGCCCCGGCTTCAGCCGGCTCAGGCACTGCTCGACGATCTTGAGCGATTCGCGCATCTCGCGAACGCGGATCATGTAGCGGCCGTAGGCATCGCATTCGTCGGTGGTGATGACGTCGAAGTCGTAGGTCTCGTATCCGCAGTACGGCTGGGCGCGGCGCAGGTCGTGGGGGAGACCGGTCGAACGCAGGCACGGTCCGGTGATGCCCAACGCCATGCAGCCGGTCAGGTCCAGGTATCCGATGCCCTGGGTGCGCGCCTTCCAGATGTAGTTCTCGTTGAGGAGGTCCTCGAGGTCGGTGAGCTTGGCAGGCATGGTTGCCAGAAGTTCCTCGATCTGCGGGATGGCCTCGTCGGGCAAGTCCATGGCGAGGCCGCCCGGCCGGATGTAGGCGTGGTTCATGCGCAGGCCGGTGATGGTCTCGAAGACCGAAAGCACCTGTTCGCGTCCGAGGAAGCCGAAGAACATGGCCGACATCGCACCCAGTTCCATACCGCCGGTGGCCAGCGCCACCAGGTGGCTGGAGATCCTGTTCAGTTCCATCAGCATCACCCGGATGACGCTGGCGCGTTCGGGGATGTCGTCGGTGACGTCGAGCAGCTTCTCGACCCCGAGGCAGTACGCCGTCTCGTTGAAGAAGGGCGACAGGTAGTCCATTCTGGTCACGAACGTGACGCCCTGCGTCCAGTTTCTGAACTCGAGATTCTTCTCGATTCCGGTGTGCAGGTAGCCAATTCCACAGCGAATCTCGGTGATGGTCTCGCCCTCGATCTCCAGGATCAGGCGAAGGACGCCGTGGGTGGAGGGGTGCTGAGGTCCCATGTTGACGACGATGCGTTCGCCGGCGACGGACTTTTCGCGCGCGGCGTCGACCACCTCCTGCCAGTCTTCACCGCCCACCGTGACGACTGTCTCCTTGGGCGGGGTGTCGGGCTTGGCCATCAGTTGTAGGACCTCCGCTGGTCGGGCGGTTGAATCTCGGCGCCGTGGTACTCCACGGGGATGCCGCCCAACGGGTAGTCCTTGCGCTGCGGGTGACCCACCCAGTCGTCGGGCATCTCGATGCGGGTGAGCGACGGGTGGCCGTCGAAGACCAGCCCGAAGAAGTCGTAGGTCTCGCGCTCGTGCCAGTCGGTCGTCGGATACACCGAGAACAGCGACGGCACATGGGGATCCGCGTCGGGCGCGGTGACCTCCACGCGAATCCGGCGATTGTGGGTGATCGACATCAGCGGGTAGACGGCATGCAGCTCGCGGTCCAGGTCGACGGGGTAGTGCACGCCGGAGACCCCAAGGCACAGCTCGAACCTCAACGCGGCGTCGTCGCGGAGGGCCTGCGCAACGGCCAGGAGGTGTTCCCGCCGCACGTGGAGGGTGAGCTCGTCGCGGAACACCACGACGCGCTCGACGGCGGCGGTGAAGACGTCCTCGCCGAGCACGGTGGCCAGCGCATCGACGACGTCGTCGAAGTAGCCACCGTAGGGTCGCGGCGAGCTGCCGGGGAGCGCTACGTCGCGGACCAGCCTGCCGTAACCGGACGTGTCACCGCTGCCCTTGACGCCGAACATGCCGCGGCGTTGACCGATCTTCTCGGGCTCGCCCGTCATGACCGCAGCAGCCCCTTGAACTCGATGGTCGGCCGGGACGCAAGGGCCGCTTCCTCGGCGGCGGCGATGGCCTCGGCACGGTTGACGCCCAACGGCATCTCCTGAATCTTGGCGTGCAGCATGAGGATCGCGTTCAACAGCATCTCCGGTCGCGGTGGGCACCCCGGCAGGTAGATGTCCACGGGGACGACGTGGTCGACCCCCTGCACGATCGCGTAGTTGTTGAACATCCCGCCTGAGGAGGCGCACACCCCCATCGCGAGAACCCACTTCGGTTCGGCCATCTGGTCGTACACCTGCCGCAGCACCGGCGCCATCTTCTGGCTGACCCGGCCCGCCACGATCATCAGGTCGGCCTGCCGGGGTGTCGCCGAGAAGCGCTCCATGCCGAATCGGGCGATGTCGAATCGCGGCCCCGCCGTCGCCATCATCTCGATGGCGCAGCACGCCAGCCCGAACGTCGCGGGCCACAACGAACCCTTGCGCACGTAACCGGCGACCTTTTCCAGCGTCGACAGAAGGATGCCGCCCGGTAGTTGTTCCTCGAGTCCCATGTCAGCTCAATCCCAGCTCAGTCCGCCGCGTCGCCACACGTACGCGTAGGCGACGAACACCGTGAGCATGAACAGGAGCATCTCGACGACGGCGAAGAGTCCTAGTGAGTCGAATGCGACGGCCCACGGGTAGAGGAACACGATTTCGATGTCGAAGACGATGAACAGCATCGCGGTGAGGTAGTACTTCACCGGAAACCGTTGTCCGGTGAGCAGGTCACCGGGCGATCCGGGGTCCACCGGTTCGATGCCGCATTCGTAGGCCTCGAGTTTCGCTCGGTTGTAGCGCCGCGGCCCGATCAGGACCGCAATTCCGACCGATCCGACCGCGAAAGCAGCGGCGATTGCGCCGAGAACCAGGATGGGCAGGTAGGCATTCATACAGCTGTGTCGCTCCCTCGTTGGGCTGTCGATGTGAGCTACGACACAGCTTAGTCTCGTTAACGGTCGGCTTGGCGCATTTTGGATAGGATCCGAAGAAGCAAGTGCCCAGCGGGGTCTCGCGGCCAAGTCATCGCGAGAACCCAATGGCGCCAGTGTGTTTCGTGCTGGTTAGCTGGTGGACGGGCGTAGCAGTGCCGCCACGGCCTCGCCGAGCTCGATCGGGTCGATCGGATGCGTCACGGCCGCTTCGGCCCGAGACCACGACGCCAACCATCGGTCGTCTGGACGCCCCGTCAGCACCAGGATCGGCGGGCAATGTGCCACCTCGTCCTTTAGCTGCTTTGCCAGCCCAAGCCCGCCGGTGGGACTGGCCTCACCGTCGAGAATGGCGAGGTCGATGCCGCCGCGGTCCAGGTTCGCAATGACGACCGGTGCGGTGGCCACGTCCAGATACTCCAACTCCGGAAGGTCGGGGTGCACTCGCGTGCCGAGCGCACTTCGTACTTGGTCGCGAGTGCGAGCGTTGTCGCTGTAGACCAGGATCTTCAGGGGCGCGTCGGGCACAAGGGCGATGCTACGACGGTCACGGTGCCGATGAGCCCGGGTTCGGCCAACCGGGGCTTGACCTCGACTTTGGTTTAGGTTGCACACTCGAGGCATGATCACACCGGCGAGGGACAGATTCGACGCGGCATATCAAACTGGCACTCCGCCTTGGGTTATCGGTGAGCCGCAGCCTGCCATCGTCGCCGTCGAGCAGACCGGAGCGATCCGCGGTGCGGTGCTCGACGTCGGCTGCGGGCTTGGCGAACACACCATCCTGCTGACGGCCCTCGACTACGACGTGCTCGGCGTCGACTTCGCGCCGAACGCGATCGAGCAAGCCAGGGCCAATGCGGCCGCAAAGGGGGTCGACGCCCGATTCGAAGTCCGTGACGCCCTGGACCTCGACGCCGAGCCTGGCTACGACACCGTCGTCGACAGCGCCCTGTTCCACGTCTTCGGTGCCTTCGGCGACGGCGCCGACCGCGCGCGCTACGTCGCGAGCCTGCATCGCGCCATCCGTCCGGGCGGCGTGCTTCATCTGCTGGCCCTCTCGGATGCCGGCAGGGGGTTCGGCCCGTCGGTGAGCGAGCAGACCGTGCGGACCGCCTTCGCCGACGGGTGGGAGATCGAGGCGCTCGACGTCACGACCTATCGCGGAATCGTCGGGGAGGCGCACTCCGAGGCGCTCGGGTTGCCGGTGGGTACGGTCGTGGAGGAACCGGCCTGGTTAGGCAGGATCCGACGCGACTGAGCGCAGTTACTGCGCGTCATAGCCCGGATGCGAGACCGCGATGCGGCGAGCGACGAGGC